>Ga0099824_1000410_pt1 | contig 49327 bp, 25 predicted proteins | sample SiratrowhiteBW_FD_76837 | JGI IMG/M metagenome (GOLD analysis project Ga0099824, IMG submission 76837) | Root nodule microbial communities of legume samples collected from California, USA - Siratro white BW | ecosystem: Host-associated > Plants > Roots > Nodule | place: USA: California... | reverse complement strand
TTTTTATTTTTTTTTTTTATTATATATATATATATATATATATATATATATATATATATATATTAATTTGGTTAGATATGTACAGTGTAAAGACTAAGAAATATTATAAAAATTAAATTATACAAAGTAAAAATACACTTACTCAACCGAAGTTTTTGATCGGGCAATGTTGTTCAGATTGTCGTCACGAGTCTAATTATGAACTTTCGATTATCAAATTGGTAAAGGATGGAAGCAGGGTTTTAGAGAGAAAAGAGAGGAACATATTTCATAGAGATAGTGACTTTGTGAAAGTGAGAATTTACAATTAGTTTTTTTCTATAAATATGTGTTTCCAATTTATTATTAAAATATTCAAATGCTTCTTTCAATTTTAGCACTTTTATTCTAAAGATCAACTTATATAAAAATTGAGTTATTTTTTAGTATAATATACCACAATAAATTAATGCAACTACTATAATAGATTATATGTAATATGCACTCTTTGATCTATTTTAGACAAAAGAAGGTATATATATTATTAAGTCAATCAATTAATATGAAACATCAAAATATTTGATCTATTTTAGACAAAAGAAGGTATACATATTATTAAGTCAATCAATTAATAGGAAACATCAAAATATAAACAATGGTTAACAAAACATAATAGATCTACAACATAACCATAATTAACTATGAATAGAAAAAAAAAAAACACATAACCAGTTATGGTTAGAAAATCATGTGACTTTTTTCTAACATAATTGATTATGATATTGATCATAATCAATATTTTAATTCAGTATTATTCAACAATATACAGACAAATCAATTTTTAGACAGTTACTAATTAGAGGTAAATAACTTACACAATAAAGAAAAAATGAATAAGTGAATAAAGAAGATTAGATGAGAATAAAGAAAGAAGCAAAATAAAAGAAAGAAACAAATATGATTAACTATATCCAACAATGGTTCGTGTAATAAGTTCGATCAAGTAAGACTTTATTCTCCAACTTGTCAAAGTTGGTATCATGGTTCAACCTCATGGTGCTCATATATAAAGAACAAATTCATGTGAGATAATTTGAAGACAGTCTAATAAAAAAAATAGACAAAGAGGTAAAAGAGTAAATATAAGTTATGTTTTTTCTTTATTTTAGATCAACTCATAAGATCAACTCATAGATGTTTGCATTTGAACGGTGTTACTTTCTTCATTCGAAATCAAGAATTTTCCTAACACATGATTTGTTGAAATTAAAATATATAATATTTGAAAATAATTATTTATAAAAAATTTATTCTCTAAAGTTTTAATTTTGAAAATAAGAGACGTTTTTATTTTCTTTTGAAAATCCAAACTCATATTGAAGAATGCGATACTCGTATCATAAACTCTTAAAAAAAAGTGTTTTTGGTAAGCTTATATACATTAGACAATATTATATCTTATATATGTATTTAGTGTTGAGGACTTGAATTTTGCATTTATTCTTTATAACAATGTTCAGAGTTAGATTTTGATTTGATAAGTTGGTGAGGGTGGGTGTTCCAAGTTAGATATCTTGCATTAGATGAAGTAATTATCATTAATAATGCTGTAATATTTGTGTTAATAAATCATTATTGATTACAATTTAGAAAAAATGGTATTTATGATGTTTCATATATCTAAGAACTTAATTAAATGTGTTATTTCAGTTCAGGGTTATAAGTGGGTGAACAACTTTTAAATATATCCTTTTTAAATAATAATAAAAAATCTTATTTTGTTTATGAAATTTTGAAACTTCACAACCATCCCAAAGTTGTTATGTAAAACTATTTTATCAATACAATATAATTTTTAAGAACTGATTTAGTATAATACAGTACATTTTTTTTTTAATTATAATACTTATGATCCAATTTGTATATTTTACTACTAAATAAAAAGTTACTAAGGATTACATTATTAATGTATCACACATTTGAAGTTATATTGATTATTTAATCTTTAATTTATTTATATTCAAGTAATATTGGGTAAGTAATTTTTTTTATCTATTATCATGTTTTGAACTTTTCTCATTGTTATATCTTTCTTCTCATAAAAAATAGAATTAGTTTTTAAAATTATTTAAGAAGTAATTCATAAAATAAATAAATGAGAGAAAATAATGATTAAAAATGTTACTAATATTCATTCCTAATGTAAAAGAAAAATTTAGATGAACTTTACATAAAATAAAGAACTGAAATGTTGTCACCAAAGTTGTCTTATATACGACTAATATTGTGATAATTGTCTAAAATAAATAAACAATTGCATTTTAAACAAAAATGTAATTAATTGATGATGTTGATGTCCACGGCAAGAGACTTGACTGGGGTTAGAAATGACTTTTACTGTTAGAAATAAGTTTTTTTGTCTAAATATTTGTTACTTTTAAATTTGTGATATGGTCTCTTTAAATATTTTATTTTATAATTTTGTTTCTACTTTATTATCACTATTTAGATTCTTAAAACTAGGAACATAGGCGTGTATTTTTAGTTATTTTGGTAAATGTTTACCATTACATATATAAAAATGTAAGTATTATAAATAAAACAAAATGATGGAGTGGCATATAAATTAAAACTAATTGCTATATTGTATTAAAATTATGTTGGAGTATTTGGATACCATTTATTCTAAAAAAAATTATCTAACATAAATTCATAATTTAAATAAGCCGTTCAAATTAATCTGTAAAAACATTAATAAGTTAAATGATTAATATAAATATTTAAATTCGAATTATACTAAATTAGTATGAATTAGATTTAGATTCAACCCAATCCAATTGATTCTCCCGTCTTCCACACACATAGTGTTGGAATTGCAATACCACAGCACTAAAAATTATATATAAAAATTTATATATCTTTGGACCCTTATAGTGCTAAAGCATTACACTATGCAACACCGAAATGTTAATTTTACACACACCAGTATAAATGCAAAAAATTAAAAAAAAAAAACCATTTTAGTCTCTAATTTCTGGGTACTTTATATCATATATACTTTCACCATTTTAACAATATCTCATTCTAATTCTTTGTCAAGAAGAGGGGCACAGATCCTTGAAGAGAAGAAGAAGAAGAAAGGTTATCTTTCTATAGCATAACTTTAATGTTTTTTTTCAGAAGTATTTATTGGAAAGCTAATTGTTATGAACTATTTATTTGGTATGCATGTAACAACTTTACTCCTTATTTAAAGAAAAAGTTTTAAAAGTTTAAAAGTGACTGAGTGAAGTTGGAAAGAATATGAAGAGAGAGTGAGTTTAGGGGAGGTACCTTGGGCAGTGGCCTTTTCTGGTTGGCTGCATGTGGCCAATTCAATGTTCTTTCTTTGTGTTTTTTTTCTTTTTCTTCTAAAAATATTTTTAATTCACGATTGTTGAATATTTTTACTAAAATAAACAAATGTTTCTATTAGAAAAAAAAAAAGATATTTAAAATAAGTGTCCTTTTTGGATTGGTTCTTTTGAGTGCAATATATAATTAAATATTTATTTGACAATTCCTTTCTAAGCTCTAAAAACAATAAAATCAGTGTAATATTTAATTTTTTAATGTGTTTTTTTAATTTAAAATTGATATTTTATTAGTATTTGTAAATTGGAAAATGTTTATTTTACTATCTATTATAAATAATGTTAAAAATTGTGTTTAAAGGACTAACAAATCATGACTTGTTAATATTATAATTCATTTAGACTTTATATTTTATCATAATATGTTTTTTTTTACATGGATTTTTATGCCTTACAACTAAATTCTTACATGCATCAATGTAAAGATATGTACACTGGAACAACAAGTGAATATATAGTGATTTTTAAATGCCTTAATTACAATGGTGGAAGTTCTGACAAAGATTTGGGTTCAGATTACGGTCTCTAGTGTCTTTTTCATAACACAAACATGACTTGTAACAAAAGAAACCTTACTGGTGCTTGCTTAGTGTGAATTTCTGCAGTAGCTAGGAACAAAATTATTATGAAACAGAGAGAAGTGGGAAGAATATGGGACAGAGAAGGTGCAATGAATACAAATCAGAATTCACAAATATTGGGTGAAGCACACAAATTGCTAGCTGACTTTCTTTTGTATGGTGTGAAAATTTGAAAATCTTGTGTATAATAATATATACTTTCAGCATAGTTTTCAAAGCCAAAAGTATTGGGGGGACCACTCTCACTGTGGACCTTAAACGTGTAGAACTATACACTTTATGAACATAAGAGGGTTTTGAAATGGCTTTAGGTTAAGAGAATTGTTTATGCAGAGAATATAGAAGTATATATAAGCTTTTTACTTTTGTGCTGAGTGTGACTTTCACTTGTTGGATATTGCAGATTTTGATGTGCCTACCTCTGCCCTCTGCCTTATAACCCATCTGTTAAATCAAACCTAAAGAAAAATACAATAATAATAAGTATCTTTTCAAAATTAGTACTTGATCTTTTATTGGAAAAATGATGGAAAAATATTAGAAAAGACTGACACATAATTTCTTTCAAGTGAAAGAACTTTCAACTCAAAATCATAATATATTAAATTTATAGATTATTTTTGTATGTTATTCAACTTCTTTATTTTTACGATTTACTCTTAAATATCTAATAATAAATTTAATAAAAAAATTTAACTAATTATCAAAAGTAGAATTAATTAACTTTGTCACAGTTTAGTTGTTGAGGTAAAAACCATGCAACAAGTGAGGGAATTTTTGCTTTTGACGTTGACAATATTTGTCCCACTAACATATCCACGTTATTGATAATAAAATAAACACGAGTTTCAGTGGATGGAGTATCTGGAGAATACTGTTGCTCCACTATCTCTCACGAACATTCACACGTAAACCAGAACCTTTCATCCAGCTTTAGGGCATCTTTAAATATTGATCCAACAGTTGTCTACCTCCACAAGCCAACAACAATTTGGAGCAGACACAAACCAACCAAGATGGGTCAAAGAGGTTTTGAGGGGTGTTTGTTCTGTATGATCTATGGCTTTTTCATCTTAAGCTTTGGTTCTTCTTCAGAGGCTGAAATGGTTCCTGCTGTGTACGTGTTTGGAGACTCACTTGTGGATGTGGGCAACAACAATTACTTGACCCTTTCCATTGCCAAGGCAAATCATCGTCACTATGGCATTGATTTTCCTACCCACAAACCAACTGGAAGGTTTAGCAACGGCAAGAATGCTGCAGATTTTGTTGGTAAGTGATTCCAAGAAACTTTAACTATTTCCATTTCAAATGTTCATAATGATTTCTGTATATATATATATATGTTCTTCAAGATCACTGTAAAGTTATGAAGTTTCAACAATATCTATATTGAACTCATTCCTATCTAGTTATATGTTTTATAATTTGTTTGATCTAATTCAATCTCAAAATTTAACTTATGTGGTATTGTTATATGTATCCTTCTACTTCTTTATATATAAATATTACTTTAAAAAATAGATTATGATAATCTGATAAAGAGTGACCCAATATTTTGATTTCATCTTCAAATTTTAAGTTAACCTAATTCATCTAAGAAAAGTATTTCTTACATTGTTACTGGTCAACCAATATATAGGTCTTCTGAAAGATTATTGGATGCTTAAGTCTCTAATCAATATCTGGCTAAAATATATGTTGTTGACAAATATTTTTGGAAGCCAAATTTGTTTTCTGCAAGTTTCTTCACCCGTAAGATATTCATAAGGTTGATAAACTGACACCCGGAAAACATTGAAAAAGAACACCGACATGTGGAATGGCAACCGAAAAGCATAAAAAGACAACATAAGTAGATAGTTTGGTGCACGAACTTAATAAAACTTTTGAGGTTTATTATTATAAAAATAAACAGTTAAGTATATGGTTATGGCAAAAAACAACAATTGGATATATACACAGATACATTTTATAGTTAATGTAATGATTGTGTTATGTGGGTTGCACTTGCAGCTGAGAAATTGGGTTTGGCAACTTCGCCACCTTACCTCTCCCTAACATCAAAGGCCAACAAAAACAATGCATCCTTCATCGATGGTGTTAGCTTTGCCTCCGCAGGTGCTGGAATATTTGATGGTTCTGACGCACGTTATGTAAGTCACCAAAAAAAAGTAGTTTTTTTTTTTTTTTTTTACTTTTATTAATTTATTTTTGTATGTTGAAGATATGACCCAAATAGGGTTTTGGGAATCTGACCCAAGATGGACCTGAAGTAGGCTTGGTGTTTTGGGTCCATCTTTTTGAAAGACGTGGACCATTTAAATCTAGATAGTGACGTGGTTCCTTTTCTTTGGAGTTAAGCACATTATTAGTTATTAGAGAACATAAAATAATCATATATATGTTTATTGTTTTTATCTTATTTTTAATAGGTTGAATTTTAACTTATTGTTGGTATAATATTACGAATTCAGAGAAAATCAATACTGTTGACAAAACAAGTGGACTACTACACAATTGTGCACGAGGAATTGACAAGAGAAATAGGAGCAGCTGGTCTACAAAAACATCTCTCAAAATCAGTTTTTGTTGTGGTGATTGGAAGCAACGACCTCTTCGGATACTTTGAGTCAACAGATCTTCGTAAGAAAAGCACCCCACAACAGTTCGTGGATTCCATGGCCTTCTCACTAAAATTGCAATTACAGGTACCACACATCCACACATATAAACTTTTGTGTCATTTACTTTGTATTTTTTTTTTTTGTTTATTTCTGGGAACTTCTTAAATTTGTGTAGAGATTATACGATCATGGTGCACGTAAATTTGAGATTGCGGGAGTTGGGACACTGGGATGCTGCCCTGAATTCAGGCTGAAGAACAAAACGGAATGCGTTGTGGAAGTGAATTACTGGTCTGTAAAGTACAATGAAGGCCTTCGATCGATGTTGATGGAATGGCAATCGGAGAATGGAGGGATAATATACTCCTACTTTGACACTTATGCTGCCATCAATGACCTCATTCAGAGTCCAGCTTCCTATGGTATTCTCGTTTACTACCGCACTCTCCTATTTTTTCTCCTTATTATATTGTTAATAATAAAATAATCAAGTTATCACATGCACACATGGGGCTAAATTTAAATAAAATCTTGTTAATATTTGATGTATTAAATTTAAAGCCGTTTTTATCAAATATTTTTCTTTTAAATTTCTTGATTGATATCTTTAAAAAATTTCTTGGTAGAAGAACCAAAAGCCTGGATATAAAGTACAATTAAACTTTCAGTGACTATAATAAATTTAAACATGCCTATAAAGTTATTAGTATGAATAATACGTGTAATTGTCATAGTTAACTGTTCACCTTTTAGGAGTTGAAGCGGAATAGTAAGTCTATATAACACAACTATATTGTTTTTAAGAAACAAGTGGAGTGGAAAAGTAGTCATTTCCCTCATTTGAATATCAAACTAAAAAGAAAAAATAAAAGCCAAAGCCAAAAAGCATTGTAGAAAGAAAAAGAAAAAGAAAAAGAAAAGACTAAAATGAAAAAAACACACAATTAATGTTGTTATCCAAAAGCATCCCAAGGAAATAAGTGTAATGAGTTGGAAGCATTGGTTTTGGGTGGCAATCAAGGCACTGTTGTTGGGGGCACATTTCTTTCAGCTAATGTTTTAATCTTTTCATTTATTGTTTATTTATTTTAAATCAAACAATTTTTCTGTTATCGTTTATTTAGAATGACTTAAAACATAAAATAAGATCAATCGTTAACTATGAATCATAAATGAACTATTTATTTAAAAATATGGACATGTTATAATTTAATAATTAATAATGTTGAATAATATTTTTTAAAATTATACTTATTAAAAGTTAATTACACTATTATTTTATATAAGAACATATCAATTAATTATTTTCTTTAAATTTTCTTTTAATTCAACATCTTAGAAAGTGTTTGACTTTTTTTTCTCTCTTTTAATTATTTCTTCTATATTTGTTTTGGCTACCAAACGATGTTAAAGTTGTGTTTATGAGATTGGATTGTAATTAAAAAAAGAGTTGAAATCCCTTTTCAGGATTTAGTGAGGTAAAAGGTGCTTGTTGTGGACTGGGGGAGCTGAATGCGAGGGCTCCCTGCCTGCCATTGTCAAACCTTTGTCCTGATAGACAAGATCACATCTTCTTTGACCAATTCCATCCTACGGAGGCAGCTTCTCGTATATTTGTTAATAGACTTTTCGATGGTGCTTCAGCTTACACATCTCCCATTAATATGAGACAACTAGTAGCAGCCTGAACTTCAGGATTGGTGAACTCTTCAATGACATCTTTTTGTCTTTATCTAACTCAATATTAAAACCGAATGTGATGTTGGGGAGGAAAAACAAATTCCAAAGCCAGGCTTCATGAAAAATTATCTCTGGTTAGCCAAATATAATATGCATTATGTTACTTGGAGGGGATCACATATATAAATTGGCACAACATGGGATGAAGGTGCATCCCGACAAAATGCATTCCTGTAAGATGGTTTTTATACTAGTTTTAATATTCGTTAAACCTAACAGACTTTTGATGAGAATCCTATCAGTTATGTTTATATATGATTAAATCTATTCACTCTCTAAATTTTGTACATGCTACTAATTTTTTAGCTGCCGTTGACAAACAATGTAAAAGACTCTGCTATAGGAAGATATAATTCTCCAAAAAGGATGCTCAATAAAAATGTTTGCATCTCATCTCGATATAAATGTTATACCATGACACATGACCAACAGATAAAACTTTCAGTCACGACTTATCAAGAACTAGAGAAAATGTCTTCAAAGAAAAGTTTTAAGTCGCCTTTTTCAATATCGAATTTCAACAATTTCTCCATGGCATCCTGCATTCCATTCAGAAATATAAATAAACATATATGAAAGAGTAAACAATGTCCAAAGCTGTCTAATTTGACTCTTGAAATTGAAATTTTACCTCGTATTGACGATCTTGGGCATAGATGTTCTCATTGCATAACCGCTCGATATGATTATTATTTGAAACGGCATCCAACACAGCAGCTGATCTTTTTACGATTTCCTCAGGTACACCTGCATGAACGGTGCAGCTTGTTTCAAGGAAAGAAAAAAGAACAGAAAATAAAATATGCTTATATTTTTTTTTATCAGAAGAAAGGAAAGAACAATATGCGTTGTGTATTTTTTTTTAATCAGGAAATATCATTTTTAAGAAGCAGTTTTGTTAATTACCAGCAAGCAGTGCACAATGCAGCCCTGCAGGATTCCAAAAACCGAACACATCATTTTCATTGGTATTTCAATTGATATTGCAAAAAAAATGTTAGTAACAGAATCTTCAACACATTTTTTAAGACACTTCTCTGTGCTGGAATTTATTAAAATTCACCAAATGATGTATTAAAGAATGTGTTTAACATATCTTTATTGTGTTAGAAAGTATATCTCTAATATTCTAGACATAATATACCGAATAAAGCAAAGGCATACCGTAGCTATGATGCGCATGTCCAGGGACAAGCCTGCGACAAAAATGATAATAACAAAGATGAAAATCTCCTCGAACAGCAGACCCACTACAATTCTAAACTATCTCAATAGTCTAGACAAAGTACAAGGGCAAAGTACAATGAAAGCTCCTCTGCCTAGGGCATTGCATAAACCAAATACTATCATTTGCATATTTTAATGTTCAGGATGAGCCCACCAAAATAGATGCATGCTTAAATGTATCATTTTTGGCAATCAGTTTTCATCTATAGTCTTAGACTAAAAAAATTGCATCTATTACATTAACTTTTTTTAAATACACAAACACATATGTTTGTTATATTGTCGGATCAAGTGAAGTACAATAACGTTCCTAGTATACATCAAGTCATTCTTTTGACATCAAATAACCTTACGATGGTAAATATAGTTCTTAGCATACTGCATGGCAGAATCAACAAAACATACCTGTATAAAAATACAATGTCGTCAATATATGTGGAATTGTCGTCAGGCCTCAGTATACTCATTGTGTAAAATCGAATCTGCTCAGACTGAAATAGTCCAAAGGAATTATGTTTATGATCACTCAACCGAGGAGTTCAAATACTTCAAACTCCTTGCAGAAGTATAAGTGCATATAACCTTGGTCAAGGAATGTCCATGCAATAAATCCATGAGATGAGTGCACACAAAAACCTACAAAATTTGCACAACAAATGAGAGTTACAATCTCTATGAGAAACCGCATTGAGTCAATTCGCCAGTTGTTATTATATTTTGGATACTCTTGGTTCTGAGTTAATACTTCATCTTAATAAAATTTCCTGATAAATTTTAATAACAATGCAACAACAATGTCCTAAAAACCTAGTGTTTGAGTGTATAAAAACTTTTTTTTTTCATCACAGAACTACTCTCATGAAACATGGAACATGATTGGCTAATGAATATACAATCATGTGGAACGATCATTGCCAGTTAACTAAAAAAAATAACAAAACTAATTGTACATCTTAACATTTAACTTTATTTTACCATTTACTACCACGCCTTTTTATCTCTAAGAACAGTTAGACGAGCCAAGTTGACTGATTCAGTCTAACATAAGTTACCTAAAATTATATGGATTTGACCTATTTTGTAAAAGAGCTATAATTTTCAGTGTAACCTGACTTCATAGAGTTCATAGATCATTTTAACTTGCTTCAAAAAAAATTTAAAAATAATAAATAAATAAAAAATATGTATTTTCAAAATTTAAATCATATCACTAAATTTGAATTTGAATTTTAGATATAATAATTTGATATATAAATAAATATAAATTATATTTAACATATATTTTTAGATAAATAATATTACTTTAACTTTTTTAAATATAATTATTATTTTATAAAACGGATCAAGTTTATGGATCGAATAAACATAACCTTATTTAGATCACAAAAATCCTAACTCAACTCAATGCAAACCACAGTCTTTTTGTCTGATTTAACCTGTTTTGCTAATATTTCGTGTTAACGAATGGTACTGAATATCTTTTTACAATTATATGTTTTACCATTTTGTTAAATGGGTGACACTATGCTGAAGCATCATCAGAGAAAATGAAATGACATCAAAACGGCTTAATTTTGCAAAAGCAAAAAAATTATTGACACTGGTTTTCCAAAAACAACCTTTTCGACAATTAATTTTAATACTAAAATATTTAATTAAAATATAAATTAAATTATTGAATAAAATTTATTATAAAATGTTGTAAGAGGGTGAGTGGTATAGGTTTAGAAGGATTGCTAACATACTAACAGCAACAACTTTTTTTTATTTTTTTTATTTTTTTTATTTTTTTTATTTTTTTTCAGTGACACATCAGCGTATAAATATATAATGATGGGTCAAATATGAAAAAATTAAAAAATATAACTTTAAAACATACGAAAAAACCTTATTTAATGTAATTTAAAAAATGACGATAGTTGAAAGGTAAAAAATATAATTTAGCCAAATAACAGAAATAGACTTGTAAAGAAATAGTCAAAAGATTATAAACACGGGACGACGGCAACTGGAAGCATAAAGATGTGTTCACAAGAAAATGCTGTGAAGCATGCTTCTCGGAAAATGATATTATAAATCCTGAAAAGTTGAATTAATACACAAATATTATATAATTTCAGGAGAAGAGGTTAAACCTTTGGAGGTTCATGACACGTGACAAAGTGATTTATGGTTCCAGCAAGTAGACCAATGCCATCTGAAAGGAAGACTAAAAAAATTGAAGCTAAAAACTAGCATCTGCAATAAGCACACAAGTTCCATGTATTTATGATTTAGACACTCTAAACATTGGAGAAACAGACCTTCTGTAAGAGTGCCTTTACCAAATTCATCCACCAAACACAGAGATTGCGAAGTAGCATGCCTGTAGATTTTCTATGCATTAAAAAATACTATATACAATAAACGCACATTGTCATTTTAGTAAACTGCAAATTATCTTAGAACCCTCCGTTTATTTAATTGTTCACATAAAATATTTGATCTTTGTACCCAAAAATTCTACGTTTTAGTCTCTATGTTTTTCAATATTTTAGTCCCTGTTGGTTAATTTTTAGGCAGTGTAAACCACCACATAATAGAGATATAAGAACTAAAAAAAAAATGGTATAGATATCAAAATATAAAGTTTTGAGGTGGAGGTTAAAATGAAAAGTTAACTCTGGTACAGAAACCAAATGATTAACTAAAACAAACGAGTGATATGGAAGATAGGGGCATGCTGCACCATAGTCTAAATGCTAGGAGGTTATACAGATTTTTCTTGTGACCGTTCTATGTTAAATGTAATGGATATGGCCTCATTGGCCTTTTTCTTATTATACCTGAGCATCATCCCTATTTGATGTAGATCAATCATAAATGTTGATTGTTCAGCTGTCATAAGCCTGCTTCCCGTTGCACAAAATATTCTAAAATACCTCCCCCCAAAGGAAATAAAAAACGATTAGCATTTAAAAGTGTAACTCCTGTTTCATAAGGGACGCAATTCAAGAGAAATTATACCTATCTGTTAGACCCACAGTTGCTGCATCAGCCGGCACAAAACTACCAATGTGGGAGAGAAAAACAATTATTGCAATCTGCAAAATACTTCTCATTACTTTATAAATCTCAGAGCAACAAGGAGCAAGATCAGTAACATCATGTAGTGGCCAGACGTTAGACTGTCTGTTAAGGAATCAACTATTTGAAGAACCGCAATTTCGAAGCCAATGTTTTTTTTAGTCTTCAATACAGTCCCTCAAAAAAATCCTTAATCTGGAAAGGTGGATAAGCACAAGCTCATCACATGAAACAATAAAAATGTTAAGATTTTGTTTTTATTTATGGTCACTCATTTTACTTTGAGATAATCATACAAAAATAAGATATTAAAAAATGCTATTTTTTAGTATAATATAATGTGAATTAATTTTATTAAATTATGATGTCATGTATATGCTATTGTATTAATCAAATTATATAATAATGTTATTAAATAATAATAATAATAATAATACTATTTAGTAATTGTTATCCCGAAAATACATGCTAATTAAATTCATTTTTCAATTGAATTACAGGAAAAAAATATTGAGTGAGTGTTAGGAAAATAAAAATAAGCAAATCAAAAAAGATCAGATGAATATCAACAATTATAGTGTTTTGGTTGTCAGACCAGATGAATATTAACAAGCAAAAGTTGATAACTCGATACACGTACTACTAAAATAGTGCCTACAGCACTTTTTTCATTCAGAGACTAGAATTTAAAAATATTCTTTCATTTGGAGACTAGAAGTTAAGGTCATAGAATGACCTTCTCGACATAATTGCTATTTTGAAACAGTACAATCAATATCCTGCTGAATACATGTCCCAGAAAGATAAAGAACTAATAACTGACCTGCTTTATATAGACACTTTTTCCAGAAAAATTAGGACCAGTAATGATATTTATTCTTCCTAACGAAAAGAACAACGGAAGAGGGATTAATAACAAAAGAATTTGATGAAAATGAACTTCAATAATATAAGTTAGCTAATATCAGTTATGTGTTGTACACCTATTTACCATCATGAAGAATCTTAGTGTCATTAGGAATAAATGTGTCTACCGTCATTTCCTGCAAAACATGCCTACAAACAAAACCAGTTTTCATCGTTAACCATATCAATGATTCTCCATTAGGTTCTTATAAGCAGATGATTTGAACCTTCCATTTTTTATATCAAGCAAATTTTCTTCAGTCAACGAAGGCCTGACGTAGTTGTTCTGCCTTGCAACCAATGCCATTGACAAAAAGCTGAAACAAAACTATTAATGATTAAAAAAAATGTATGAGCAAGCACCAGTTATTATAATGACAATTTATCTCACCAGTCCAGCTCAGCTGCAAAAGTTGCCACCTTTATCAAAAGGGTCTGGAACAGCAATATACGCGAAAACAAATCTCTGGTGATTGCCCTCTCCATATCTTGAAAAAAAGAACTCATAAATAAGTAAGATGTGCACCAAAGACCAAGCGTTATAACTTTGAAAGCAAACTCAATATTATCTATTACGTCTCATAGCTCTTACGTTAAGAGTCTTACCACATTATCTGTGTCAAGGAATTCCATAATTTTATAAAAATCTAAGTTCTTACAATAAGCGTATTACTGCGTCTTTATACGCATTTGTTGCTCCATTAAATTGCTGTCGAATGCAACTCAACATGATTGAGCCAAAGTCATGGATTGGCATTCGACTCGGTTCAACATTGAGAGTTTTTTCATTTCAAGGTTAGAGCATGTTACCAGTCTGGGCAAAGGCTCGGCTACTTACTTCAAAGCAAATAAATAAATAAAATCAGGGAACTATCAAATATATGCTTAAAATACCTAGAATTTTATGGTGGATATCTCCCAGCAGACTATCCAATTCTCGTGTCTTTGGCGTACGGTAAAAGTATCTTTTTGTCTCTCCATCTGTGTCACAAAACTGTATTTGAAATGACTACCATGAAATATAAGATATTAATTGTGTAAATCACTTGACCGAGAGCAATCACCAACATACTGCGTATTCCCAATCTACAAGTGTCTCCAGAGTGGTTTCTTCAGGTTTTTCTTCAAAGATACACATTAAATAACCTACAGTAGACAAAAAAAGATATGCATTGCGCAATAATAAGATATCCAGTTTTGTTTAATAGCTAAAAAAAATTATGCAATGAAAAAAATGTGAACTAGTGTTTGTCAAACAGCCAAAATGGCTAAACAGCGCCACCCTGCCATGGTGTGGCAGAAACAGCAAATTACTATTTGGGACACTTGGAGTTAAGGATTCCTCATGGTGGCAAATGGTTGCTGCAAGTATTAGAATCAAATATAATTAGACATTGATGATGCATCAACATCTGGATATTATAATAAGTCTCATAGTGCATCTGAAACACCAATGTCTAGTCCTGATGAACTTGAAGCCTCCATTCGGAGATCTCAGAGTGCATCTGAAACATCAAAGTGTAGTCCTAATGGACTTGAAGTCTCTGTTTGGAGATCATTGAGATGTCTAAAAAACCTTCTTATTTGTCTGACTGTATGAGTTCTAGCACCCTATATAGCCCTTTCTTATTTGTAAACATACATCTTGATTTAATGAATTTTTTTATTTCTTTCTCCCTCGATAGCAAGCATCAAGAAAACATCAACATGGTGGTCCAAGGCCTTTTGTACAAGGACACTTTTGTTATCCTCAAGAAATCAGAAAAGGGATATCTAAAATCGCAGCATCTTCCAGCTTTTAGCTTTAGCAATTTACGGTTTATTCCTGAGCTAGCAACTTGCTGGACACTGGACCTTCACCTTGGGCGCTGCATGTTTGTTTGCTCTCAATTCTTTCTGTCATCTCATTCTCTGATTTTGTCTACTTCTATGTTCCCTGTGTTTCCCCGTTGTTTTCACTTCTATTTTTCTTTTCTTTTTCAATAAGATATATATTTTCTGTTACACATATGACTTCATTTGGTTTTTTCTTTTTTTTTTTTTATGGTGACAGACATTTGAACACAGGTTCTCAATTTATATAAACCTATTTAAAAACTACAAGTCAGTTTCCTTTTCCACAATTTTCTTTTTCAAATAATCTTATTACTACTTAGCAATAAGGCAGCATGCAATCTAGTTATAATAATTTACATGCATGTCACTTCAAATTCATTATTGATGTGAGATAGCTACAAGTATGACACATTATTAAAGAAGATAATGTGCATTAATTGTAAAGTTCTAAAATTTGCTGAGAACCATAATTAAAAAACGAAGAAAACTAACGTACTCAACTGACACAAGGCGTGCGAAGATGTAAGAAAAAGTTATTTCACATAGCTTTATCTTTACATACTGAAAGAAATTGTTTCTATATTTGAATCCATGACAAACCCAGAAACCATAATAAAAAAAAAAAATGGAAGAATTAAAACTAAACATAATCTTATTTACAGCTCTAAACAATGTTTACAGCTTATTATTAAACGTGCTTCATAAAGAAAGAGCAATGCAACGACCCATTACCACATTTTAGGATACAAATGTAATTGAGAGTCAGATCTACCTACCTATTTGCTGTATATAAACAATACTAGGAGCACGCTTGTCCTTGCATAGACCGGGAAATTGAGCCAATTCCAAGGATGAAACCTGCAAAAAATATGTATCATGATGAATATATATATATATATAATTTTTCTGATCAATTAAACTTTACACAAAAAGCCACCTCTTCCAGAAATTCCGGCAGTTCCTCATATATTTGCCTCAGCTCATCCAACTACAGAATACCGAAATTAGCCAGTCTCACAAATTAAACCTTAGACACGGTAAAGACAGTTTAACCAATGAAAAAGGAAAATTTTATACTTTAGATTAAACCTTTAACATCTATGGATTATCAATTTGTCTACTTAAAATCTCATCCAACTAGGCACATGAATGAAGAGACAATTGGAACAACACATATGCATACTATCTAAATTCACTACATTCACACACTAAGGCGAACAAAAGGAACGAGAACATTAGGTTTAACCTCATCGCAGAAACCTTCTTTCACCACCGTCGCATATCCCTTCTCTTTAGTTCTATTTAAATCAATAACACCAATTACCTGCACAGACCATAATCCAAACAAAGGGAAAACTGCTATCGCTGTTATCCAAACAAACTAAATAAATCTCTCAATTGAACTGACTCTTGAGATGGTTCCCCTGACTCCACCAGTTCAGAAAATCATATGCTTTTAAAGCATCAAAGCACATCATATGCAATTTCTTTTTCTTGTCTTTCTCATACTTAATAGGAGACAAATAAATAAAACTTACCAGTTCATAGACATAACCAAGTTCTGCTGTTATGCACGAACTAGCCTGCAGTGATGTTACTCGTCAAAAGTAAATAGCTAGAATGTATACGAGTGGACTTGAATAGAGCATATATGCAATACCTTCTCAACAATATCCAAATTTAAATACTTCAATTCTTCACGAAGGCCTTCGGAAATTCCGACTTCAAAAATCTTGTTTACATGCAACAGCGCACAAATACTCTAAAATGATATGAACATAAAATCAGTGCTGAAACCCCAAAATGGAATTTTCACTGCAAAGGAAAGTATATTATATTGTTAAGAACATCTATGAATGAAGGTATCCTCTCCATTTTTCAAAACTCGTGTAAATGGATTTCTTAAATAAACAGTGCCCAATATTGAAAGAAAACCTTGATGTTCTTTTTTCTCCTTAGCTGTATTTTTATGCACGTGAACTACAACAACATATAATGCACTCATATAAAAAAAAAAAATGGATAATCCATAAAACTATGAAAAAAGTTCCCAACCATATTTTATATATACAATTAATTATATATATTTTTTTAAAACACAATAATCTATGATTAAGCATCCTCATGATGTGGAAATAGAAGTTAGACTATGTTTGGATTAATAGTGTCGGAAAACCAAGTTAATTATAATCATCCTTGACCCGTCTTAGTTACATCTTTGGGCTGCCTTTATTGCAGCATTGAAGGGGGCACGTTTAGTCTCACATCACCAGGAGATATGACATATAAAACTTGCGCAATCTTTACTTTACAAACTGACTTAGTAGGATTGTGCTAGGCCTTAAGTCTAAATTGTAAGATATGGAAGCAAAACGAAATGAAATATCTGGGTCCATTGGTTAAGATTGTTTAAAATGGGATGGAATAAAACAGACCATGATGAAATACGTTCCAATTTACATCCCATTCCATTCAATACTCCTATTTAACCTCCGTTCGAATTTTGGGAAATATGAGACAGAACTATTCTTTTTATTCCAGTCCATTATAAAAATATCCAAACAACAAATTGTTAATTTTATCCCGTTCCATTTGGTTTTATCCTAGTCTATTTGACTCACTATTAGATATTCAAACATAATGAAAGCTGTTGCTTTGCTAATTTTATGCATTGACCTATCATTTACCAGACTTCTAATCATTTAACTAGTTCAACATTTTGCCCACCTCTTCAACAACAAAACTAACACGAGCTCAATGTTACCTCCCCTCATTCGCAATGGTTTTTTAGCTTGTCATTTTTCAATTTTCATGCAGCAAGATTTCTTCGCTTTTAAGCAGTGACAAGAAAAGACAAACAGAAAATAGTAACAACTTGAGAACGGGAAGAGGATAATGTTTGTTGACCTATGATTTCCGTTAACTTGTAATATACAAAGAAAGTATTGCGAAGTTTACAATTTTTTAAAGGCCATTGGGGGTCATGTAAAACTACATTCAAGGAACAGAACATAAATTTCTTTTATTATGTAGAAGCAGACGTGAATTCTAATAGGTTAGAGCACAAGGAAATATGACTATTAGAAACTATAAAAGCATAAAAAAGAGTTTTACCTTCAGAAGAGCTGCCCAATCAGAGCTAGTGCACGTAGAGCTTGGAGAGTCAAATTTCTTTAATGATTGATCAAATCTTCAAAAAGTGTTAGTACGCAAATAATACAGGCTTTTGCTTTGAAAAGGAACATCACATTCATAATTGCACTAAAACAGACTGACGTATCTTCAAAAAATACTTGTATTGTATGCTCCCAGATAAAAATTAGATTTTCATTGCATTTTGTGATCGTTAATCATGTTTCAACAATGAATAACGTTCAATAGTTGAGATCGAGAGTTAAAATCTTGTAGTTACCAAAATTTTAATGAGCATACATCATGCTCTTTTTAATTATTTATTTGGCCCAAACAAAACAGAATCTATAAAAGAGAATTTCAAGAATACACAATGAACATAGGGTCAGATGAGCAGAAGAAGAAAGAACACAAAATTTATTAGAAACAGAGATGAGAGAGGAAGAAACATTTCATACTTTGAGCAAGTGGGGGATATCCTTCACAGATTTCAAGGTTTCCCGTAATGAGGCAACAAGTTCTTCTGAGCATAGAAAAAAAGATATCTACTTCCCATCAAAGAAAAACATCAGTTTTCATGACTATATGATTAATTTGTTGAAGATATGTAATGAATAGATATTTAATAGACATTCCACCACCAAAGGGACTTTAATTAAAGTAAATTTTCTATCCACCTCAAATTTGGATTATACAGACTATCAAACCTAATTAGACCGTACATACTAGACTGCAGAAGGATACAGAATTTAAACGGTAGTTTAGCACTTCAAGATCAAGAACAGGCCTTAAGAACCAATTTCTGAAAGGGGGAAAATAAGTGAGAAAAATGTCCCCATAGGCTCTGAAGTTTAAGATATGGGTACGTCACATTCTCACTGTTTTTATTCATCTTACCTCAAAAGACGTCTACCCATGGGAGTCACACACTGCATACAGGACAAATGATTAATCTTATATGACAAGAAATTAGCACACACTATTCAAACAACTCAACAAACCTTATTCATCATTCCAAATACTGAAAACCTGCAATTAAGGCATTGCCTTAGATATTTACATATTGTTAAAGTAGAATATTTAAGATTAGATAAATAACTACCCTTCTTTGGCTCTACCAATTCCCATGTGGCTTGGGTGCTTGTCTATTTGGAATATTTGTAATGCTTCATGAGCTGCAGCATCAAGTTTGAGAAAGTTATTTCTGTATCACCATTGTAAAGGACAACTTTTGAACTCACATTTTCTCCTTTCATGTTTCAAACAGCACAAAGAATAACGTTTTTGCCTATAAACACTGACAAAATAAGTACAAGGATACAGTGAAATTTCTGCCACAGAATCAATTGAAATTGATGTATTTCCAGATTCTTTTTGTTCAAGAGTATCTACAATCCTTTCATTCTCTAATATTGCAAGAAGGCCACCACTAGCACGAACCTGTACTTCACTTCCCATGTCCATCATGGAACTCAGCTGCAGTTGTAACAGGGAGGAGAAAGAGGGGAAAGCATATAAAGTTTAGAGTATTGCAACAGCAATAGTAATTGAAAGGACAAAAGATTTTTCCATACAAAACTTGTTATAATATAAGCAACAATTATTTTATTACTAATTTAAGCATGTGCATTTATAATCCTAAGATACTAGGACAATGGTGGGTGGTTTCAAACTCACATAGTAAATCCTCTCCTTCACATTTAATCCATCATCCATCCCCGCCACTCGCAGGTAAATTAATCTGTAAAATCAGAATTCTGGAAGTAGAAGAAGCGATATAATACTGAAATTGCAGCACACTTTTACTTCTTTTTTTTTCCTTTTTATTTGATAAAAAGGAGTTTACAAATCACCAAATAAAAGCTGTCATACAATAGCTTCCACCAAAAAATAAAAAAATGGGCATGCTGAATAATGAAACAATTAAAAATTAAGAGGTAAAGTATCAAGACTTTTGCTCAACCCTTTCAGCTAAGCAGAACAGTCAAAAAAATATAAACTCTTCACTTCACGGTTAAAGAGAGAGGCAATGATGGCAATTGTGTGATGAAAAAAGATGACCCTGATATCCAATTTCAAAGAGAAGGTAAGTTCCTAAATCAACCATTACTTTTGTGTGTGGATGTGTTAATAGACATGATAAGTTTTAAGCGTTCAATGAAAATTATACATACATGAAGTACAAAAGTATAAAAATAGATCAAAGGTTAATATCAAAATTTAGAATCTGAAAGTCCACACAAAACAATCCCCATCAACAATTCAAGTATTCAATATATCATACTGTACACTGCAAAATATTTGACTAAGAATTCTCTTTAAGATTCTAGCAGATACCTGTGCCATGCTTGCTCGTAGCTGAATATAGAACTTTTAACAAGCTTTACTGTAGGAGACTCAGCTACTCCATCTGCGTAACTTCAATGGGTCAAGGGTCCAAATACAAGCCTTTTGTAACTTAATCGGATTAAGGGCTTCCTACCCTTTTGTTGGAGAGCAGACAAGAAGGATTCTTCACTTTTAGTGCTTGTGTAAATAACCAAAGGGTTTGCTTGATATTTCACTGCACCAGATAATCAAAAGACATTCATTTACTAGAATTCATAACAGGTAAAAGAAGTATTCATCTTCAAGTCATTAGGGGTATATGAAGCGATATTCAAACTTCTATAGAAAGATAACATATCTGAGTCTCAAGTTTCAACTTTGATTCAACATGGAACCAAGGAGGAACAGCAAAACTGAATTTTGCCTAACTTTCTTAGATCAAACTAAGCAAAGCTACTTTAGAGTTAAAGTTTGAAAAAAATGCTTTGAATTGAAGTTAAAGTTGTTTGGCAATTTTATAACTTTTAGTTTTAAAACTTTTGTGATATGTTCTCGGGCTTGGAATTTGAACTGGTGAAAAAGAAAACAGAACTCCTATAATTAACGTGACTAAGATTTCTTGTCCTATGCTTTATTTATTTAAAGGGGGAGAAAAATCCTTTTATTTTTAGAGAAAATGTAGAATTATGTTTGACACAACATAACTTCTCCTTTTAAGGAGAACAGAAACCAAAAATAAGCTGTGCAAATTACTGCCTAAAATTGAACTCAAATTCAAGAATGATAAGAAAAAAATCATACCCAGATCAATAACTGGAAAACCTTTGTCACCGTCATCCCAAGCTTCAAGTACGTAAAGCTGGCGAAGGGTGGAATCATAATAAGAAACTCCTATTCTGTATTTGAGAAGGAAAAATAAGGTGGAATACATGTAGCAGGAGCAAGCACATTATGTAAACGTTTTTTGCCAGACAAAATTGCAATATTACACATTATATTTAATTTCAAATATCTTTCGTGCAACATCATTCTTCACACCATTTCACTCCCAGCGCTAGGAAACTGTCACTTTGTTTTTGCACTAAACAATTTTATGCAAGATTGGCAACAGATACTTGAGCTATTAAAAGAAGCTTACCTATGACCATTTAGTATGCAAGCCATGTAAACCTGTAAAATGTCCAAATTTTCCAATCAAGGACTGAGGTTGCAGTGAACCAAATCTATCATTTAAGTAAAAAGATTACAGGAACCAACAGTTGAAACTGAGCAGTCTCGAATTTATAATCCTAAGAAATTGTTATAATCATATGGTTAAAGCCATTTTCCCACTGGGCTAATAAATATTAAAAATGTCAATCTAATTTTATTATGTAGTTATAAATTACTCTGAATTTAATTAAAGTTATTGGTGAGATACCTCATCCTATGTCAGTGTTCAATTTAAATTACACTATTACAAAACTTGTTTATCAGATAACCCTTAAATTTAATGTTTTCACCTGTTTCTTTCTTCTAATGTGAAACATATGTAAAACTTCCTATATAAAACTCATTCATATTACGCAAAGTTATTCAACTCAAATTTGAGAATATTTGTAAGTTTATCCCCTGCTGTTTTGTCTTTATTTTTTCAAAATATTAATCTACTCCATTTCTCATTATGCTAACCACCTCCGTATCACCTTGCATGCATTATAAAACCCAAAAAACTTGCACTAATAGTAAACAAACAAAGTTCTAACTTAATAGAAATCACGTAATGAAATTGAAACTCATTTTTTCCTAAACTTGACACTTCTAGTAACCGGTAAGACAGAAGCATTCCAAATCGGTGCAGACAAGGGCATGTCTCCTGCTATTGATGACTGATAAGTATCCCTCGCTATCATGCACTAGGCTTGAATTCTATTTCCATAACAAATCTAGCTAAAATAACAAATCTAGCTACAATAACAAAACTGCTAAAAGTCATCAGAGAATCAAATATCGAAGCGTTACTTGTTTGAAGCTACTATAAATGTAAAGATTAATCATCAAAATGTTTTGACACAATCGAATCAAGCTTCAACTTCGGTGAATCAATTTAATCGAACAAAGTTTCTATCCTAACAGTTGTAGTAACTATCCGTAGAGAACGATGGCGCCATTTAAGTTTTAAGCTAATCGACCTAAAACGCTGTTTCCTCGGTAGACAAACAGTAATAGGAAATCAAAGTTTTCAGGCAAATTTGTATGAAAGGAGGACCTGAGGAACGGCATCGATCTCGTCCATGTCCTCCATTTTCAGCTACCTCGATTCTGCACTACCGAGTAAACCAGCGAATGAACAGAAACCCAAATGAAACCAGAATTTGAGCGCGAAAAATTCAAAATACACTGTCACCCTTTATATAGAGATACAGAAAATATTCATCCCATTTTCCTAATTAGGGAAGTATTATACGACGTCGTTTCGTTTTCTTTGTTGGCTGGGGCTCGATAAAAAAATTAGTTGAGAATTTTTTTTGTTTACAATGGAGGAAAAAAGAGTCACACAAAAATCCTTCTATTATTCCTCATCTTTTATTTTATTTTTATCAAATCAATTAAATTATATAATTTTAAAAGAACATTTCTCACATATTTTCATTATTTTCTGAACTTGTGTCTTATTTATTCTCATCTTTATTTTCTTTTTCTCTAAATCAAACACTTTCTTAGAGTATATGTGAATTAAATTTTTTATTTGTTTGCATAATTATAATGAAATGAAACAACTATTTTACTACTGAACATAACAGTTTTTTTCAACTTTTATATATTACCTTTATTTAATGCTAAAATGTTATTTTAATTTAATGTACTTGTATATAAAAAAATTCAACTTTTCATTTTTTTGTGTGATTGCTCAAAATAAGACGTGTTTTCTTATTTTATTTTATATCATATTAACTAAATATTTATTTCAAATTAACATCTTAAAAATTCTCATTTTATATAAGTTTTATATAAGGGGAGGGTACTCTATAAGACGTTTACTGTCTATTCTTAATTCAACGCATTTCTATTGTAATGTCCGAATAGAGATTCTAAATTTCTCTTGAACCATAGTAATATATTATTTTGATCAAACTTTTGACTTGTTTTTTTTTGTTGGAATATTTTTCATGTTTATTTTTAGTTTTATACCCGTCTTTTTTAAGGAGACCTACATCCATTATGTGACATAGGAGTTACATCTCGAATAAAATTTTAATAGTATATCACTTCTACGAATAGCTCTTAATGTTGCATCTCTTCCGATACCAGGCCCTTTTATCATGATTTTTGCTCGTTGCATGCCTTGATCCGATACTGTTTGAATAACATTTCCTATTGCAGATTGAGCGGCAAAAGGCGTTCCTCTTCGTGTACCCTTGAATCCAAGTACTAGCGGAGGACCTTGAAATCATCCGACCTTGAATCCTGCACTATAGATATTGGTTTATGCACTTAACAAATTCTCATAGAACAATCTCCTCATTATCTTTATTTTAAAAATTTATTTATTAAATGATTTTTTTTATCTCTCATACTGAGTCACGTACAGAAATAAGTACAATAAAATAGAAAGTTGTTAACTTATTTCATAAAGATTAACAAATTTTCTTGATAAATAATAAAAAAATCTAATAAATATTAACAAATATCTATATTTTTTTCAAAATTGAATTAGTTGTCATAAAACTAAATATTTAAAAATAATGTATTAAACTGAATTTGTTAAATTATTTTAAATATCTTAACAACATCTAATATCATTTTTATTATTGTTAAAAAAATATATAAGATAAATGTTTTTGTAAATATAAAAAGAAGAAAAATTGTTTAATATATAAAATAATAAGGACATTAGTATTTTGAAAATTTTTCAAGTGCAGAAAATATTTTTTGTATTGCTCTAACTTGTACGAGCGACTAAACATACCTCGATAAAATTTATAGATCATATATATAAACAAAAAATTGAAAACAGTTTTAAGAGAAATGGAGAAAATAACCATAAATAAATAAGTTAAAATAAATAAACACTTAGACAAATATATGCGAAAAATGGATTAGACAGAAAAGGGAGAGAAAGAATAAAATAATGTATAATCGAACTGTAGATAGTCAAAGTCTTTGGAATTTAATCTTTATTGCGATAACATATTCGCTGAAAAAAAATTAAAGAAAAATAATAACAATAAAAAAGTCATAGAGTATGCATTATAACGCAAAAATTATACAACCAAGGTTGTAATTTTTAAAATTGATTATCTTGAATGAAATAAGTTTTACAAAATAATAAAGTTTAAAGATATATAATTAATTAAATTAGTTCATGTTTAATATTAAATTTTGAGTATAAATAATGATATCTGTATGGAGTTATGTATAATGTTGTCAAACTTATAACGCAAGCATTAAATAAATTTAATTAAAGTTCGTTAAATTATTAAAAATATGTGTGTTTGAAATAAACTTTTTTTTTCAATCAATTCGAATTCCAGAATTATTTTTACAGTACCAAATCATTTACAAGTTGCAATTAATAGTTATAAATAGAAATAGAAAATAAATTACCACAAATACAAGGGGAAATGATGTACCAAAAATATCACTATACACAGAGAGAAGAAACATATGTTACCTACAACCACAGTTTCATGTTTTATTAATATGGTATATAAGAGATGTGAGTATCTCTACTTATTAAGAAATACATAATAGATTAAACATTTTCACAATAATTTAACTATACTGGTGCAGAATAATAAAACGGTGACCCATACGATAATAGTTTCCCTAAAAAACTTGACAAAAAATTGATCGGTAACATTTTTTTATTTTTTTCAACTGTATAAAACTATGTATATAAAACTATATATATATATATATATATATATATATATATATATATATATATATTCTAATGATTACATAAATTTGAATGGTTAAAAAGATATTTAAATATAAATTATAATATAAGTTGAAACATAAAAATTAAAATAACATTAAGATCACAAACGATATTCGTATAAAGATTGCACGGTGTCTTCTTACCATTCAAATGATTGAGAATTTATTTAAAAACCTTGAAAGCTTCGGTCTATTTTAACTTTCTTTTTTTTATCTATGGTTATGTTGGATATAACATTTTGGACATATTGAGTGTTAAAGCTGACATGATTGTGAGTATTATATAATTTAATAGATTATTATTATTATATTTGTCGATATTAAAAGAAGTTGAGATCACGTATATTTAACTAATTCATTGTTAAACAAATTATGTCTCCTTTATGAACTAATGTTATGTTATTATAAATCTATTAACCATGTTTTATAAACATAAACAACCTATTTTTATCAATTTCTATAACACATTAAATTAAGCTAAATGGCATAAAATAATTTATAGAATTTGTTTTTTAATTTTACTTCTCACTTATACATTTTCTGTGTTTTAAAAGTCTTGACACTTGCAAAACTTATTTGTCGTTTTTTTTTATCTACTTCGTTTCATTATATGTTTTTCGTTGAGTTATATATTGTTAATTTATATTCTAAAATAATATTGTTAATTGTGTTCATATATACATATGTTGTTTATATTAAGGTAACAAAAAAACATGAAAAAATGGGATACAAAAACAATTATACTCACAACGGTTTTTTATATATATAAAGAAACTCTTATTAACAAAATTGACATTGAATTGAAGTTCTAATTATCAACTTATTTAAATTTGTGTTACATATAACACAGTCAATTCAATTCTAATTATCAATTTATTTAAATTTGTGTTACATATAACACAATTAGTACAAAATCGACATTACATAATCAACATGAAATGACATATTTAATTAGATGATTATGATTTCAACAATTTATTAAAATATTTATTTCTAATTAAAACTTAATCAATGACAACTTTTAAAATCATCTCAAAATGCATATAGATGGGTTGTTAAAAATGTATGATACAACCATACGTGGTTTCTAATTAATCATTTTATACATTCTAAATATGTTGTATGCATATGTACAAAATTATAATAATGTTGAGTCAAAACATTGTCATTTTTTACCAACTGGTATTAAGTTTACATAAATAACCACCAATAAGTTAACTTTTAGTTTGAACATAATACGAATATTTTTCAACTAAAAATATACAATTCAATAAAAAGCAATGTTAATCACGAATGAAATGTGAGAATTACAATAATTTATGAGTCACACTTACATTATAAAGTGTGTTACATTTTCACTATATTCAAAATCATCAATATTCATTTTAAGTTTTGTTGACTCTACATCTTACTATATTTATAACTAACCACAAAAGCTCCAATCACACTTAAACTTTCACATTTACAAATTCATCACCACATATGACAATATACACATTTTCAAATACTTGTTTTCCAATTTTTGTACAGCAAAAAACCATAAACATATCTACATATTATCAAACATTTTATAATGTCATAATACTCATATACAATTTAACAAGTAATTTCACATACATATATATAAAATAACAATAAATTGTACGTACACTTAAATTGTTGAAGATCATATTGAGTTTGATTTATTTGACATCTAACCTAATATTTCAACGTTCAATATAAAATTATAACAATTCAATCAAACCCAGATATACCATTAATATATTTATAATTCTAGTACGCAAACAAAACATTCTATAAGAAAAAGCTTAAAACTTAACTAAATAATAACATTTTTTTAGATAAATAAGTCAATATATTTTTGAAACAAGTATTTATATTTGTAAGTAATCAATTTTTGTCATCTAAATATTATAAGAAAAACATTATATTGTTGTATAACATAAAGTACAATATAATTCACATTTTGGACTTCGAAATTAATTTACCTCTCCCACTTTATTCTTTTTTGTTCAAATTACATGTAAAAATGAAAGGTTGTTAGTTAAATATCTCTAATAAAAATATTAAAAGATGAACTTAAAAAAATATAAAGAAAAAATTGAAGTATAAATAAAGTAGGAAACTCAAATTTAAACTCAATTATCTTAAATATTGGTGGCGAAAGAAGTGAGAAATCAAGACAACTTGAAGAAAAAAAAAAAAACTAGGTTATTGAATCAAAGAAGACAAAAGTGAGAAAGAAAAAACTACTTTTTGATCTTTTCCTTTATCTATGTCGTCGTAAGTTATACGGGAAAAGCGAAACAAATAAAAAGTCACATCAAATGTTATTTAAATTATAATTAAAATTAATTATTTATAGTAAAATTATTGATATCAATATTTTTTTTTTAAATTAAGTTTTAATTTAACTATTTTTTTCATAAAAGTATTAATTTTATATATTAAAATATTTAAATCACCACTAAAAATAATTAAATTCCAAAATTTACCAAAGTACAACTATAAATAACTTAAGTAAATTAATTAAATTCACACCAAAACAAACAATAAACTATAGCAATCATATTTCCTGCATTAAAAATAAAAATAGTATCAGATCAAAGCATGATACGCCATATTTATACAGTAACTAATTTAGTAAACAATCACTACAAAAAATCAACTATTTTTGGATGAAAAAAAATATTGGTCGTAGTTTGAACTTCATGTTTAAAACAATATCTCTAAGTTTGATTTGTTCATGAATCCAAATATTTTTAATTAATGTTTATGATTATTTTTCAACATTTTTAAATCTGGCAAGTTATATTTTTTTAACATTTTTTCGTCTTTTAAATTTCATGCAGTTGTGTTTATTTTATTTTGTTAAAAAAATTATTGTTTAATAAAATTATAAATAAAATATTATTTTAATTATATTTGATTTTAAAAACAATCTAATACTAAAATGATTTATTTTTTAACTATTGTTAAATACAATTTTTATATTATTATAATATTATATTTGTCATTTAATTATGTTTTAAATAAAACAGTCAAGAGGTATTGTTTCAACATGGTATGAGTTGTAATTTTTCTTACACCTGTTAAATATTTATAAATAAAAACGTCTTAAATATAATACGTGGAAAATCATAATGTATATTTTAAAGTAAAAAATTTTAGGATTTCATTTTAGAAATTTTGGTTATATTATTAGTATCAATATAAATATTTATAGATTAAAGATGAGGTACATAGAAAATAAATAAATTGAAATAATTTATAATTATTAATAAAGAAATTTTCAATACATAATTTATTACCAACTTTTTATTAATATAATTTATTTTATTATTTTATCTTTTAGATTTTATAATTGTTCTATAAACTCAATTAATTACTTACAATAATGTTTTATTTTTGTTATCATAAAAAAATACACACACGTGTGCCTAAATATATGTCACTACAATAATGGTTTTGAAATTTAAATTTCTTTTAGAAATGTAACACTTGTGTGCCTTTTCAAGGGATAGCTCCGTTTGAATTACTCATTTCTTCTTCTTCGTATTAAATTATTACTATTATTTGATAAAGTATTATTATTAATTATTAATATTCTGATTATTGTAGAGAATAGATTGAAAATGAAAGAGAGTGAATGTAGACCGTAGGATGAATTGAAGGGTGAAGATTACGTGTATGTGAGTGTCCCATTACTTAAACCCTATTGCTCCAAAGTTGTTTTCACCTGTCTCCCCTCAAAACCCTAGCTAGCCTCTTGTCTCCCTGCAATCACCGAGCATCCAAAAATGGTTGGTTCTGCTTCACCATCTTCTCAGAATTTTCGTTATCTTTTCTGAATGTTCAACTTCCTTGTCTCTTTGCGTTTTCTCTGTTTAATTATTATTGTTTGTTTTGCAGACAGGAGAGATCGTGAACCCAAAAGCTTACCCTCTGGCCGATGCGCAACTCACCATAACAATTCTCGATCTTGTGCAACAAGCTGCCAACTACAAGCAACTCAAAAAGGGTGCTAATGAAGGTTTATTCTCTTTCATTTGTTCTTTTTCGTTATTTTTTAAGCTAGAAAAAGAAGTATAGAAAAGTGGTTGAGTTTGATTGGTGTTGATGCATTCGGTTCTTTTCAGCCACCAAGACACTGAATAGAGGCATTTCTGAGTTCGTTGTCATGGCCGCAGACACTGAGCCTCTTGAAATTCTTCTCCATCTTCCTCTGCTTGCTGAGGACAAGGTAATCTATTTCTCTACAAATGTTTGTTATGCAATTTAATTGTCGACAATTTATCGGATAAACGAGAAAACTAAAATAATAAAGAATCTTAAAATACAGGTCAAATATGCAAATACGTTTTATTAATAGACTGAACTCCAAGTATATTATGGGGTAAATATGCTCCTGATCGAATATTCTCGGACTGGATTCTGCCTTGTTGGAACTTCTGATATTTTGGTCCATCCTATTAGGGAGTTGCTGTAAAATTACAAGCATGTCAACCTGTTTAAAATTCATATACTGTGTAATGATTATATCTCAATGATCTGTCTCCTTTGTTTTATTTTGGTTGACATAAATCATATTAACTGCAATATCTTCTGTAGCATCTGAATATGTAATGTTTTTTTTACTAATTGGTCTGAAGATACTCCCAATTCATATACTGTGTCAATTATCAGTTCTATTTTCTGTTTCTGATGCTTGGATCTTTTGCATTTGACAATAGAATGTTTTCGTTTGCAATTTATTAATAGGTTATCTGCCTGTACAAAAGTAACATATATGTAATGTTAAACCAAACTTATACTTTGATGGACATTTTGCATGTTCACAACAACCATTGTCATGATTTTTTACAAGTTATTTTCTTTTGCCCTCTTGTCTATCTTAGATGTCTACTATTTTACTGGTTTTGTGCTTTGAAGTTGTCCTGATTCCTCAATGAGGACAGTTTACCATCTTATGCCTTTATTAGATTATGCGACTTTTCTACGGTCAGAAGTCTTTCCAAGAAAATGAACATAATTTTTCAAAATTTGTGGTTGAGTTTACTGAGTGATCCATCACACATTGGAAGTTGGGATGGCATTAGTCAGATATAATGTTGGTAAAGATTGAGATAAATGTAGATGTAAATTTCAATTTGAATATTTTTTCTTTGGTCTAAGACTATCCCGTTTAATGTCATTTCAATTCTTTTATGTTTCTTGGATTTTATCTTTATAGCAGCAATGTAACCTTTACCTGTGTATGCTTAATTTGAATCTTTTAGAATGTCCCCTATGTATTCGTCCCATCGAAACAAGCACTTGGGCGGGCATGTGGCGTCACACGGCCAGTGATTGCATGTTCTGTAACAACTAATGAAGGAAGTCAGTTGAAATCCCAAATTCAGCAACTAAAGGTATTCACATGGCTTTACTTTAATATTGTTCATGTAATTGCTAACTGTCTTAATCGTTAGTGATGTTAAAATCTGGATAAGTCATTCAATTGGTAAATGTGTTAAGTAACAATTCATTGGGTTGATTGTAATTGAGTTGGTCAAATCTGATAAAATACTTATTTAAGTATCATATGATATCACAAGTAATAAACTAGCCATAAATCACTGGATCTTATAACAATCCACCAGGCTCTTAACAAGTGGTTATCGAGTTACAGTGAATAAATAAGGATTCTGAGTATTTTGTGGGTGTGTGCAGGACGCTATTGAGAAGCTTTTAATCTGAAAATTTGATATTCGGTATGACGGGCTTCTTGAGTTGTGCTGATTGCTCCTTCAGAGGCTTTGACTGGACGAATTGTCGTGTTCACAGGCAAAGGTGTTTTATGTGTAAACGTACATTTATATTTATCTATGCTGCGAAAGATTGTTTGAAAGTAATTTTGTACCGATGTTTTACACTGCTACTGTAATATGTTTAATGCTATGTATGTGGGGGTGCTCTTCAGAATTTTTTTCTCACGTACTTTTTGGATAAATCAGAATAGGTTCATTTGATGAGTTCCTTTTTTTAATGAAAAGTTGCTTTTTGTTTTGTATTGTAGTTTGTGAAAAAACTTGCTATCCCAAAAAATGAACTTTTGATTGTTAAAAAGTCCTTCGAGTAACACCTCGAAAGTTGCTACTGTAGTTATTTTTCCAACAAATGTTTTTTTTTTAATTATAACAATAAATAGTTTAAAAATTAAGATAAATTGCGTATTTTAGAAGCTTAATCATTGACTTAGCGTATGGACAAAGTAACCGGTAAATGGCTAGTGGATGCATTTCATCTTATTCAATGTAGTTTCTCCCATGCCGTTGTGCTGATTGCTTGTAAATTCAGAATGTGATCTATCGTATATTGTTGTAAATCATAAACAAAAGAATGTAGAATGGAATCTGTTTAGTAACAACCAACAAAATCAGTACTCCTGCACCAAATTATGATATGAAACGTGCATAGGTTATACCGAGTCATAATGGTGTTCATAATGAGTGCATCACGTTTACTCATGTTTGGGGATGTCTTGTACTCATTTGTGTAGATCACTTTTTCTTGGTCCCGTTTACTTATCAATCCACTTTGAATTGTACAGCCTTCGCGCTTAAATTTGATTACCCATTCCTAAAGTTAATACGAAAAAACCACTTTGAATTGTACAGCCTTCGGGCTTAAATTTGACTACCCATTCCTAAAGTTAATACGAAAAAAAAGCTGATATCACCTCAGAAAATATATTTTAAACTGATGAAATTAAATTTATATGAATAAAAGTTTTAATTATTTTTCATGTATGAACTTTAGTTAATTGATTTTTTCTAATAAAAGTAATATAATCAACAATTTAAACAATAGATGTTATTAAGTTTACTGTAAATACACAGACATGTTTTGAGATTTTCAAACATTTAATTATATGAATATTTTTTTAATTCAGTATTTTTTTTTATGACGTTTAGATAGATGAACTAAAATAGTTTTTATTTTTTAAGTTATAGGAGCTAAAGATTATTTTTATATTTCGAGATTCAGAAATTTATCTTAAATTTAAAGAATAAAAATATATTTAAGTCATGTACGTAATATATATGTATATATGTATATATAGTTAGAGTTTATTTGTTAAATGTGAAAGCGAATTGACATTAAACCTTAATGTAAATGGCTAAAATTAAAATAATTAAGTCATGCAAGTTTTTCTCAAAAAAGTTTATTTATTTTTTAAATCTTGACCTGACATTTAACCTTAATAATTCGTATGATTGTATGATTTAGATTTATTCCTCTCATTCTTATTTATGGATTCTTGATTTAAATATAAAAAATAATTTATGTATTAATTTAAAAGTTAGATAACATTTCATTTCATTTTCCCCCTTCAATTTCATCGTTTGGCTTCAACCATAAAAGCAAATCATTATAAACGAATTTTCAATTAAATGGAGTGTATAACAAGAGGAGTACAAGTACTGGAAGATGAACTCTTCATAAATTCCACTTTTCGATTACTCTTACGTTTTTATTCTTGACAATCTCCGTTAAATGGTTATATCAATGGAAATGTAGCTACGAAATTTTGAGGAGTCCCGTTTAAGTGGTTCATCCGAAACCAATAAATGTTCAGTCAAAATAAATTCATATATATTTATTTAATGTGAACGTTGGTTTTGTTTTTTTCCTTGAATTCTGAGTTTGGACGCAGGAAAGAACAGACCCAAGTAAGCGAATTTAAGGCCGGCCACTCACAATGAGTTAACGCAGTTGCCAAATGCCACGGAGGCGTAACGGAACGCACTAAAATAGCTACTTTTATCAACAAAACCGAAAAAAGAAAATCCCGTTTTGGTTTGGGAATATTTTAGTGCAGAGAAGACCACTGAATTTGTGATCTTCCCCTACTGTGAGTACTTTCATGGAGCATCAAGAACTACGTTTCGTTGACTACAAATGCTGAAAGTAATGACTCAGAGCTAAGTCGCAACGCTTCAATCCTCACCGTCGGTAGAAGGAAGGAAGGAACACGTGTGTGTGGAGATGGAGGAGCAGACTTTCGTGTCGAAAGCGAGGATTGCCTTCCATTCCGCGGCGGCGAAAGCGGAGCGCGTGCTTATGGATTTCAAATCCGATCGAGGTGAGTGAGGTTCTCATCGCGCCACATCGAAACAGCTTCTCTCGCTACCTATATTTTGATTTCTTTAGCTTTAAACGGATTTGCCTTTTTTTTCTTTCCTTCTCTTCTCCCTTCGTTTTTTTAGGGAGATTTAAACAATTAATAATTAAAATAATAATTGCTGTTTTCGGAATTAGCATTGACTCAATTTGTTGGCCGTGAAGAAGATCACGATAGGCACTCCTCGCCGGAAGCTGATTCTCCCAACCACAACAACGAAAACGAGTCCAAGGTAATGGCCGTGTATCAGAGTGATTAACTGTTAATTGTTAATTCTTCTTCTGCTTTTGTTTTATTACTTATTGTTAATATTAATTATTATCTGTTAGTTTGAACTTGGTGTTGGCCATAAAATTTGGGTGATTAGTGTTTCGAAGCGGAATCATTTTCAATCCTACCGAGGTTGGATTGTTTTTTGTTTGTTTGTTTTTTTCGCAATGTGTGCACTTCCGGGAGCTACATTTGAATATCAAACGAAACTATAATTGTTTGTTTCGTTAGGTTTTAATTTTAGGTCAGTGAAGGAAGGGAAATTTAGATTAGGGTGATGAGGTTATTTGGTGAATTTAATCTTTAGTGAACTCTGTTTCGTATTTAATTCCTCAAAATTAATTAGAATCCACAATAAGCGTGAAGGTGACATCTATATTTTTGTCTGCAATTTATCGTCAGAATATTTGCGGAAGCTTGCTAAGTGGAAAGTTGTGATACGAAGTCTGTCTTGGATTGAAATATGTTTACCTATTTGTCTGCGTTTATGGCTAGGTACTTATTAGGCAACATTTGTCATGTAGTGAGTGGTTACTTACTTGCACATTGGTCTTTGTGATGGGATGGTGCAGATTCTCAGTGAATCGAAGCATATAAAGTGGAGGCCTCCACATATAGGAATAAAGCAGGATTGGCAAGATAGAATAAAGAACATCCGGAGAGGGAGAAAAGAAGTTGAAGATACAGATAAAGTTGGGGATGCGAACATGGCAATTCCATTTTACGATGATAATTGTTACACCCTGAATGTGAAGAATGATCTTGATGCCAAGGTAAGAAAATATGAAACATTTTAACTGGAGGATTCATCTTCCAACTTCCAACTCTGCATGAATGATTGAAGTCTCTAAATCAGGAAGATAAGTCAGGAGTATGTTATGGGCATTTTGTTTTCGAAATAGTCTGTGTTTGACCGTGTCATCATCTTTAACAAGAAAGTTCATATGTAAGTTAGGAATGCACGGTATTCTTGTAAAAACTGGTAACGTGTGGGAATCTCATGGTGTCCTCTTTCCAGTAAATTAATTGAATGTACAATTGGGATTTTATTATTATTTTGCATTTTCAATCATACAAATGAGTATCTTTTTGATTTGCCAATTCATTACACACGTATAGGTTGCTTTAATGATGTATGAATAAAAAATTTGATTCAGGCTTCAGAATCATTTCCTTCAGTTGAAAGCCTAACTGCCGCAACTAAAGATCCCATTCCTCCGTCATCTGTACTGAAGCAATTGGCTGCAGCTGTTGAGTAAGTTGCAGTTGATTTTGTAAATATTTTGCCTTTTGTTGCCCCTTTTTCCTGCATCTTTCTGTGAACCACTCCAAGGTTCTATTCATTGTTGTTTCCTTCTATCTCTCAGTTTGCAAAATTCTCCTTCTCTGTTTGGCACATATTTATTTAATGCGTGTTATTATATAATTCAACAACGTAAGAAGCTTGTTCTATCATTCTCAAAGATTCTGCTCAATAATATATCTAGCCTCTTAAATTTTTATTTTACTTCTTTACTAGGGCTGGAAGTAAACTGAAGTCAATGAAAGAATTTATAGCTTCATCAGGAGGTTCTTCACCCGCTAAAGAGAGGGCAGGCTTGAGTCTCTCTGCTGTTAGGGCTTTGGTGCTGCGTGAAAAGGAGGACGTACTTACTTCGGAGTTTTCTAGCAATGAGAAAGTTGTGCAGTTAATCAGTGCTCTGTTTAATCCAGGTACGTAAATTGTAGGTGGCTTGCTGATGATGAAATTACATTGAAGAACCTTTTTATGCTCCTCGTCTTTTTTAACCCACTATCTGCAATGATCTTTCACTTTCATTGTAATATTTGCAAGATATTCGCAGAGGGAGATTTCCTTACAAGAAAGATAAACTCTAATATGGAGGAAACTGCCATGACATCTTTGCCAAGAGATATTCATGGTGCTCCTCCTGAAAGCCTTGTTGTTAAGCTTGCTGAAATCCTTGGAAACTACAAGACTGTCCGTAAAATGGCTCTTTTCTGGTGCGGTGTTGTTGCTGAAGTATGTTTATCTTCAAAAGAATTTCTAGTTCTGATATCATACACCTTATTACTTACGAAGTGCTCTAGATTTTATTTACACTATTGATCATATATTTTTCCGTTATATATATGAACTATTATCTAAAGTAACCAGTTTAAGGGCTTATGATCTTTGTAACAGAGTGAATCGTCATTACTAGATTAATATCTTCATCTAGATCACACGATTTGGACAACAAATAATTATGCAGGATCATTTAATGCCATATTAAGAAATGTCATATTTTGTTTCCTACTGGTTTTGATTTTTAATTGTTAGTTTAAAAGCTTTAGAACTTCATATTGCTTGAGGAGTTGGCTAGTGAATTTTTTCCCCTTTTTTTTTTCTGTACCGGTTTAATAAAGTTTGCATCTAGTTATCCTTCCCCTCCCTTTGCAAATAAATAAAATTTGTGGAAAAGGCAGCAGATTATTGATATGCTGTTATTGGTAACTTCTGAAGCTTTCAAACCAAAACAACTCAATCCCATGTGTACTATAAAGCTGCTGGACTTTTTTCTCTCCTCAGATCAGCATGTCAACAAGAGAAAAAAGAAATCATACAGAAACACCTTCTGGTTTAGGATGTGTTACTTGAACTTAATTAGGACTAGTAACGCTAATTTCCGTAATTACCAGCTGAAGAAGATTATTATAAACTTATTTATTTATTTTACTGATACAGCTAAGAAAACTTTGGTCTGAGGAGCAATACTTACCAGGAGTCCCCCACAACGAGATTCCTGATTTGAAGTCATGTCTTCTATATCAGCATTTTCAAGTAATTAATTGCTGCATCTCTCGGAAAAGGTTCCGAATTATTGCTACTGAATCTCTAGACTCTATGGTGATGCAAGCTAGTTCCGAAACAAAAGAATCATCTGATAATAATGCTGGAGCTCCTGCAAGCCCTATTCTATATGCTAGATTAAACAGTGGGGAGCTTGTTCTACGACTTGGTGCAGATCGTCCTGCTGGAGATATGACGCTGTTGGAAACTGGCGAGCCTGTGTATTCTCCAGTCACCCAGGTTTGATAGATATTTATTTTTTCTATATAATTACTACTTTAACACACTCTTATAATTGTGATCTTTGGACTATTTTATGTATAGGAAGGGCCTTTGCTTACAGAAGATCTAATAAAGGAAACAGAGGAGTTTGTGCTCCGGACAGGGAGGTCTGTAAGCTATCTGCTATTCATCTTTTACCATCCATTATCTCAAATCTAAATGTATTTTCCGTTTTCCTTGTATATATGTATAGTGTATCGATCCCAATTCACTGTTTTTTATCATGAACTTTTTGATTAAATAGTCAATTTCTTCTTGTTTCTGGGGTTCTTCGTTGCTTGTTTGATGTGTTCCTCTGTACCTTTGTGAATTGTTTCACACAATCTAAACCTATGAATATGACCTATTGACTCACATCTAGACTGTGTCCAGGACCAGTGTCTGTCAGGCTAGAGTCTGAACCTATGACCTTAATAATTTCTAGGGATTTGCATTGATGGACTAGTTGATCAACAAAACATTCAGAGAATGCTATTTTATAATACATTGATGATCATATAGCCTTTTCTGATTTGATTACTAAGTTACCTTTTATGGTCAGTGTTGGTGCTGGGTGCTCCCAATTGCTCTCAGATATGCAAGCTTTCAAGGTAAGGCTCTCCCTTGAAGGATTTTTTCTTACTGGTATTCTTAATGTTTCTTACCATATTGAATGTACCTAATGTTTTGTTTGAGTTAGTTCCGTTTGTTATCATATTTTAGGCTGCAAATCCTGGATGTATTTTGGAGGATTTTGTAAGATGGCACTCTCCTCCTGATTGGACAGACAATGAGGCAAGTGTCGAGGATAGTGATGTTTTTGATAGTGGTGAGTTATTGTCTGCCAGAGGTCAGCTAAGTCGGCGAATGCAAAAAGAAGGTATACTTTCCGTCTTTTCCATCATGGATTGGTACTTAAATTCTGCTACAACTATTTTGTGGTCTATTTCTATGTCAGTGGAGCATCAACATCTGGTAAAATTGTGAATTTACTTTGCTTGAAACAAAATATTTTGTGCACTGTATCTTATCGCAAAATGTGAGTAAACTTTTACTATATAATTTGAGGAGTGGCAAAGGAAGGTGTGCATAGAATGTATACATGATGAAGAAATTTTCATTGCAGGTTGATGTAAAATCTTATGTGGCTAAGTGGTCAGTTTTTGTTCCAGAATGTCTAACTGTATAGTTTAAATGATTTTGAATGCTGAATCAATAAATTCATTGTCAGTCAATTCAATTGATATCAGCATAGATTATCAGGTTTAATATTCCTATCTGCCTTGGGCAAACCACGGAATTGAAAGAGTTGACACCCTATGCCTTGGGCAAACCACGGAATTGAAAGTGTTGACACCCTATGCCTCAACCCTATAGCATTTCAGTATATTGCCTAATCTGGATATTATATGATATATATGGTAAAGCATTATGCAGACAAATGAATCTTGAGTATTGTATTACTCTTATTGTAAGTTATAACCCACAAAATTTGCAAGAAATATGGGAACTGTTGGACTCTTAGTTTCTTCTGATTCATACTGTTAATCTTCTCTGAATTTCATTACATGTCAATAATAGGTAATTTGTGGCGTGAATTGTGGGAAACATCAAAACCAGTACCAGCTGTTAAGCAGGCACCTCTGTTTGACGAGGATTTGGCAGTGTAAGTTGATGATGAGGATTTTTTTGTATTAAAAATATTTCAACCCTAAAGCCACATCTTGAATCCCATGTTTTATTCATTTGTAGGGAGGGCATCCTAAATGCTTTTGAGGACATCCATCCTTCTGATCTTTTTGGACAGCTGTTTGTTTCTTTGGTAAGTTCTATATTTCATCTTTTATCACATTGGTTAGTTTTGTTGTGTATTGATAGTTCCACTTATCATTACATAATGTTCTTGTTCTGAACTTTTAATTATTTCCGAATTTTTAAATCACAAAGTATTATGTTCCAAAATATATCTTGATTGATGAATTTCCTAATAATCCTATAGTTTTGTAAAGTTTCTTGATAGAAATGCACCATGTTGTTTCTTCTCTTATTGATGCTGGTACCTTTCTAATAATAACCTTTGGTTTTAATTATATAGCTTGGTTTAGGATTTGCAATTGCTGAACCTATGCTGTCTAGTAACAGCGACTTCTCGAAGTTATTCTATGACTGCAAGGAGTACATAGTTGCCGCTTGTCAAAGCAACAAATTGAATGAGAAAGTTGATGATCTTGTCCAGGTGAGTACTCTTTAGAATAAGTGACTTAATATATAGCATCTCTCGGAAACCATGCCACGCTTCAGATCTCTCTATATTGATTAATACCTGAATGAAATAAATGGTCAATGTGACATCTGTAATCTAGTGGAGAAAATTCTTACCTTATCGTCGTATTTGAACAGTCGTCCACTATAAGTAAATTTATTAAGCAGAGTATGGAAGAAAAAGGAACATTTCAAGACTATCACATCCTCGAAACTTGTAACATTTATGAATACTACCTTCCCGAACTATGTAGTTTACTTTTTTTAGCATACAAGGTCGTTGATGACCTTACCTGTAAGCTCACGGGGAAGAAAAAAAACCATTCCACCGGACGTTTAATTGATAACAAAACTGTTGGTAGTTATCAGCAACTATTTGCTAATACATTCAATAGGGAACTTAATGGTTTCGTTCCTGCGTAGGCATATGAAACAATGGAGAGAATGTTATTGAATCCTGAAGAAGCACTAAAGATGATTAAGCAAACAGACGAATCAACTATGGTTACTGATGAACCAAAGAGCCCGTTGAAGAGGCTTAGCCTTATATTTGCCGGCAAAGATAAACTATTGAGGAAGTCTGTCTCAAAGGATCAGGTAAATGATGATGAAAAGTCTGGTCGGCAATCATTCTCAAGTTTCTTTGATAGCAAGTCATCTTTGTTCTCAAAGAAGCCTCCGAAGTCTGGATCCCCATCTCCTTCTGAGAAATCTTCTCTCGATGCTGGTTGGACAGTTGTATAGACAAATTTTATCTTCACTCTGTTTATTGAGGATACGCAATATTTTTTGGGTTCCCCCTCCTCTGCAGATAACTGTAAATTTTCTTTATTCTTATTCCAAATACATGGTTGTTAATACTTCATTCTTTTTTTTAAGGGAATTGAAGATAAATCATTTTGGCTTTAGTAAATATAATGTTACTTGTTATCTCTACCTGCCTACACGTGTACTGTTGGAATAACCTTTGAGATAGTCCTCAGGCTTGACAACTCTTTCTAAGAACTCGGTTATGGCTGACAGGTTGCGTAGTTTAGTCTTTGTCTGATAGCAATTGATCTATCAATACAAACATTGCGAATTTATGTTTATGAAATTGTATCTGTAGATAAATATTGTTAAAGTAGTTAAGAAAAGAGAGCATGAAATAAAAAAGTTTAATGTGATAGAGAGATAAAAAGGGAGAAAATTGTCATAAAAGACGGTTCATGAATAATGTAACTTTTACATCAATGGTGTGATACACTTTTCAAAAACATAATCATTTAGGGTAAACTTCTTTAGCCAAAGAACTTATATTGTTAAATATCAATCACTAATCATATTAAGTTTTTTGCTTTTGTCTGTTAAGATGGGGGTAGTAACCCACTGATTCAGACAGGAACAATTTGGTTTTGTGAGATTGTAACCGCAACCAAGTCTACAACAGCTAATAATAATACCATGTTTGTTAATGGGAACGCAAATGACTCTTGAGATGTTTTTATCATCTATATGTTAACAAAAGATACACCAAAATACACATTGGTATGATACAATCATGCAGTAGTGGTTCAAAGCATTCTGAGGTTAGTTCTCACTATTAAAGTAATCTTGTTTCTTCCTCCTTGACCTCCCCTTGCCCACTAAGTACTATGGCTGTAAATACCCTGTTTATTCATCTTCTATCATCTTCTCCTCCATCTTCTACTTCATCTTCTCCTTCCTCTTCTCCATCTTCTCCTTCATCTTCTCCTTCATCTTCTTCTTCTTCATCTTCTTCTTCCTCTTCTTCTTCCTCTTCTTCTTCCTCTTCTCCTTCATCTTCTGTTTCATCTTCATCGTCAACCTTCTGCTCTTCATTTGACTTATCATTTGCGAAAGAGTTGGTAAGAAAACCTGGGACGACAAAATTTGCGACCAAGTACATTGATAGAAGCACACCACTGCAATGTATAGAGAATTTGAGTTAAATTCTAGACTTTAAAGATCACAGTAGACTCCATTTTGGAGTAGAAGGCTGTCTCATTGCCTGAGCCAAGTCTCAAACTCAATATAACACGCCTGTCAAATAAAGAGAAGAATTCGCCATTGTTGACATAATTTAATACTACAGAGCAAGGAAAAAAGTATCTTCTAATAAATTTCAGTCTTGCGAATATTAGAGGATGTGTTGTGAAGTTTAAAAAAAAAAGGAAATTGGAGTGAACCTTATAGGGAGTAAGGATGACAAGTCACCGGATTCTGCTGGGGCAACAACCATTAAATGTGGGAGTGCCTTGGTACTTAATGGACTTGGTGAAGGTAAGTGCAGGACACGTGGAGGTTGGTGGGTAGAAATGCAAAATAGTTTGGAGGTGTGGCTTATATGATGTAACTGCTGTTTGAGTTTTGAATGCAAGGGAAGCAGTGAAGATTGGAGCTGGAGGCACCTCATGGAGAAGCTTGGCTTGTTCAGTTGGTTGCTCTTTCAGAAAACTACTCTTGTTTCTCTCTGAGGTGCTTGGGATTGGGATAATGTGAGGGGATATTTCACTAGACATATCATCCTTTCTGAAGGGTCCCATTTTCCTTGTGTTGTAGACTGTGAGGTGAGTTACCCTCATCTTTTCAGACCCAAAATTGAACCAATAAGAGTATTAGTATTGACACTACAGCATAGCCCAATTCTTAGAGAAACTATGCTAATTTGTATGCCAAAATTGAACCCATAAGAGTATTAGTATTGCCAATCTCTTATTGGTGTCTATATATCTATCTATCTAATACATACTTCATTTTTTTTTTTTTTTATAAGAAAAAGTGACAAGTCAACAAGATGATAATGATTCCAAATCACCTATTACCTTTTTTTCTTTTTTTACAACTTTATGTATGTTGAATAATATATTAATACATGTATATTTAATTTGAGAAAATGTTTTGACCACCGAAATGATTCAAAATAATATTTCTTTATCCTGGCAGGATTTGTATGTTTTGAAAGACACAGAAAATTAAAATAGTGTGAAATGTTTTAAATGATTAGTAAACAAGAAAATAAAATATTTTTTTATCAAATAGATTCAAAATTATATCTTCAATTTTTTAAAATTAAATTTCTCCAAAATGCCCATTTTTTCATTAAATTCATCATAAACAATCTATCCTTACTTAACATTTTAAGATTTGGCAGCTTTGGAATATTTTCAATTGGATGACTTTAGATTTTATTATATTCCCTCTCCTTTTTTGAAGAAGCCCACAGCAAGTGTCAAATTTTAAGAGGCCTTGTTTGTTTTTGTGAATGCAAAAGGAATTTACACTCACTGTCAAACATTAAGCAGAAACACCAATAAAACTAGTATATAAAATTTGTAGAATAAATCCATAAAAACATAAATTTATATTTAATTTTTTAAAACTTATAATAATTAAATACATATTTAATATTATACAATATAAGGAAAATACGTGTAACATGTGTTTATCCAATTTTTTGTGTTATGATATCGTATTTTAATAACTTAAAAATTAACATTTATATTAATTTATAAATTAATTTAAATTTTTATATTAATATTATTTTTATATTTAATATACTTAATCTATAATTTGAATAAAGAAAAACAATATAAATTGAAGAAAATAATAAACATAAATATGGAGTTATTTTTATTAAATGGGTGACTTATATTTAAGATTTTTTTATAATTTTAAAATTTAATTAATTATAAAGTCAGAATATAAAACGTTTTTAAAAACTGAAACTCATTATATAGTATAATATATTATATAATATAATATATATTATAATATTCAAAGCTCAGTATATATATATTGCACAAAATACTGTTACAGTGATGTTTAATTAGGCATAACAAGACTTGAGACTCTGAGTTTGAAGGCAACTCAAAAGTTTAAAACCATAAGGACAAAGTTTTATATCATACAAATTTTTCTATTAAAAAAAAACACTGAAGAAAATTATTTTGGAAAGTGAAATCACATATTTTTTACTAATTACACTATTTTGATTTTCTTAAATTGTTTGATTTTATAAACTTTTCAAATCACAATAATTGATTTTTAAATCAACTGGTCAGATCCATTAATTCCATTTTAAAAAATGTAATTTAAAGTAAACTTTAACTTCATCTAACTCAATTTTATCTCTATATACATGAAATCACTTGAATATCTCATTACCCATTACACTGGGAAGAATAATACACACTTTAATTTAAAAAAAGGAGAGAATTAGCTTAATTAATAAGGTTATTTTGATAATTGAAAAAAATTATATATTGATTTGAGTGATACAAATTTTGACTATTACATTACATTACATTTTATATGTATGTATATAAACAATATTTAAACTCGCTATATTTGACATTAAAAATTCCCAATTTTCAGGACAATAAGGGAAAATTTGACATAAGAATTAAGAACTACAATTATAGAGAATTATAGAGAGGATAGTAGAATATTTTTCTTCAGAACTCCTTGGCGGCGATCTCTGTTCCATCGTCAACCCTACCCACCTTTCCTCTTGCGTTTCGCGTTCAGGTTTGATATTTTTCACTCTCTCTTCTCCAATCTTAAACTGTGTCATTTTCCATTTCTTTGTTTGATACTAGCATTCTATTCTTGTTCCCCACCACAATTTCTCAAATCTGAATCTAGAAAGTTCAATCGGGAGAATACATCGCAATAGGTGTATTGTTACTGTTGCTGTTAATGTTGTCAGATGTGCATGTATTTCAGTTCACTCCGATGATTTTTACGATTTTGTTTGTTGAATTTGGTTTTTGTCAAATTAGGTTTGAATTCCGGAGGAAGAAGAGATTTCTGAGCATAATCAATCATGTTTGGTGTCGTAAGGCGAAGGGTTGCTTCTGGCAGCCCGTCTCCTTGGGTAAGAGCCAAATCTTTCTAAACGCTTTTGATGAATTTTAATTTGAATGTGTTTGTGTTAATCCATGGATTGATGCTTAAGTTTAAGAGAAGTCTGATACCTATTTTGCAATTGTTTCAGCTTCTAGGTCAGAAAATTCGTTCTGGCCTCTCTGTTTCTGCTAGAGTTTCTTCCACTGTCGAGAAAGAGGTTTTTGTCTTACTTTTTTCTTTTTCTTTTGGCATCTTAATCTATTAATATGTTTTTCTCTTCTTTGCATAAGGTACTGATGATTACTTAAATTGGCATGGGGTTAAACATGCTGTTTGTTTTCTCAAATAAGGGAATGTTCATCTTTAGTCCCTCAAATAAGATCACATCCTTTTTGTCCCTCGGTTAGGCAAATGTGTCGTGCCTGGTATCAGTTTCAATATGTAATGAACCACAAAAGAGACCCTGATAGGGTCGAAATGCAACCCTCACAGTTGAATGTGAAATTAATGGTTGTAATGTTTTTTTTGACAAAAAACAACTTGCAAAGCCTCTGATTATCATCTGTTACATTTCATTTAATTTTCTAACCTTTTCTTTCCTTATGTGGAAAATATATTTCCTATATTTATGGCTTATGGATTTTCCATCAGTTTGGAACATAGTTTCAGTTTATGGTCTTTTCGGTTGGGTGTTGTTTGAATATTGTTCAAAGTTGGATTGGATTATCAGATGACTGTTCAAATTCAATGTGACAGGGCAGAGATTTGGTTATTTTGCTTAGCTCTGTCAGCAAAGTTTGCCGCTATCAAAGTGATACATAGACAGACTGGCAGTTTGTGTCAGACTGTATTATGTAAATTTATTGGGATTGGGACAGTCTTATTCAGCTTGGATGATTGGATGATGTTTTATTAACTAGATTAATTGATGACCTCATTATTTATTTTTTCTCGTGGTTTCTAATGGCCTTCTTTGTTATAAGGGGGTAGATCCTATAATTTACTTGTTATTCATATTCTTTGAAGTTTCTTACAGCTATTTTTTATTATGTTTGACAGATTGTGTTTCATTCAGACGTATGTGGATTCGTAAGGAACTTCTGTAATATAACATCTGGTAATTTTGGGTGCATTTTATTTTTTAAATAATTTAGAGGCTATTGTCTTAATTAGTTGAATGATTTCTTGTATTTTTTAATTTAAGTCATTAATATTGTTGCTGCAGGATGCGGGACTAATTCCAAGGCTATGAGGTCAGTGACATCACGTTGATAGTCAGTTCCAGGCGTTATTCAAGTATTGCTTTGGAATTCTGTTTAGTTTTGGTAAAAAAAGTTTGCGTTAGAAATTGGAAGATGAGATTGTAAGGGTGCACTTGGTTAAGCATTTATGTTTTTCCTTGAAAATAACAAGCACATCTGAAAACATGTTAGTTGTAGTCATAGACATACTTAAAATTAGCTGAAAATGGAAACATAAAATCAAACTCTCGAACTAGATCTTTCTAATGTTAGAATTGGATTTGGAAGCTTTAAATTGTTTTCTTAAAAACAGCAAAGAGTTTGGAGAAAAATAATGTAATATATAGAAAGGCCTTCTATATCCAGGCTTTTCCGGAGAAAAAAGTGAATTGGTAATAAAAATATTGTAAGAAAAATGAAAATATGAAATTATTTTCAGTGCCCTAGCCACTTGAATCCTTAATTTTAGTTGAGAAATTTCAGTACCAATATTCCTTGCCTTTTTTCAGTCTTATTTGGTTGCAAATTTTACACTTTTTCTCGTGTGTTGCTGCTAAGTATTTAATTTTGGTGGTGTTCTAAGTGCATTGAATGTCTCAGACATAAGTTGACGTATTTTTAACTCAGTTTCATCTTCACATGGAGTTTGGGGGGTTCAAAATCATTAATTGACGAGTCTATGGAATGGAAAGGTCATACAGTTTCTCATCCGCAGTGATGCTGTTTTGATAGTGTTTTTGTTATGTAGGGTGATTTTTCATCCAGAGGCAGGACCTTTTCGAACCTGGGGGCGTCCATTTTCTTCAGACAATGGTGAGACATTGACATGCATATTCTTCTGTGGTTGTAGTTTCTTTCTTTCGTGAAGCATGACTGCATTTTGTAATATGTTTACTCTTAGAAAGTTCCTCGAAAGAGGAGACAATCGGTGGACATGCAAAAGCATTGCATGTCTTTAAAAAGGAATATAGAACGAGTAACAATGAGTCTATTGATTTCATAATTTTCATCTTGATTTTGTAGTTTCGTGTATAATCTACATGGGCTACATTGTATATTTGAAATTTTCTTGTCTATATTTTGTGTAAATTGAGCTTTTGTGTAGGAATTTGGTGAATGTTCTAAATTCCATTTTCACTTTATTTGTGAGAGTCTAGTATCTAGGACCAAAAAAATAAGAGCTGATTATTGATAATCATCCATTTATATGGCATTTAGGTTGTTTAACTAACCCGTTTTATTCTGGCTTTTGATTGGTAATGCTGTTATGACGATTACTGTTTTTTATATTTGTGATAAAGGAGATACGGTCGATGTTGTGGTCCCTCCTCTGGCTGAATCTATCAATGATGGAACTCTGGCAAACTTTTTGAAGAGTATGTTCATCCTCGAATATGTTTTTATTTTATCTATTCTGAATGGTGTTTTTTATGAATTACTGGTGAGTGACCGTCGTGTTTGTATTTTATAAATGGAATCAGGGCCTGGTGACAGGGTTAATGCTGATGAGCCAATTGCTCAAATTGAAACAGATAAGGTGCCATGTCGTAACAAGCAAATATTTGTGAAGGATTCTGATGGTTATAAACAGATCTGGTCTTCATTTTCAGAATAATTAATGCTGTATGTTGTTCTTGTTCCTTAATTAGGTGACAATCGATGTTTCAAGTCCTGAGTCAGGTGTCATTCTGAAGGTACAGTTTCATTGCCTGAAAGGTTTTTACTCTCGTCCAACCACTCCAGAATGATAGAAGTTATTACTTGTATTAATTTGGCTTGTGTGATCTATTTAATGGTTTGCAGTTTCTAGCCAATGAAGGGGATACTGTTGAGCCAGGTAACAAGATAGCCATCATTTCAAGATCTGCTGACGCAACTCATGTTGCTCCATCTGAGACTACATCTGAGAAAGCTGCTCCTCAGCCAACACAAAAAGCTGCTCCTCAGCCAACACAAAAGGTTACCGAGGAGAAGAAAGCCCCTAAAGTTGAAACTCAACCTGTTAAAGAGAAGCCCAAAGCACCTCCTGCCACATTGAGTTCTCCCACTGAGCCCCAACTTCCTCCCAAAGAAAGAGAAAGGCGGGTGAGTCATTGAGATTTTTGTTCTACTTGAATTATATTTAGCTAGCATGAAAGTTCTTTTGATCTCTTCCGTTGTTATTAAAGGTTCCTATGACAAGGCTTCGGAAACGAGTCGCAACACGGCTGAAAGATTCCCAGAACACATTTGCTATGCTCACAACCTTCAATGAAGTTGATATGTATGTTTTGTTGATTTTTGAAGTATAGCAAAAGCTTTGAAAATTGCTTAAGTTGTGTGTTTTCACCCATTATAAATATTCAGTATTTATGGATCTAATGGAACACTGTTTTCTAAATCTAATGAAGCCCTCAACCCACGTCTGTAGCTATGGTACACTGGGAAGTAATGGCATTTCTGTTAATTTTTCTTGTTCTTTGTCTGATCGACAAACTTGTGTGTTCTCTTAAATTCTACTTGCGTGGTTGGTTTGCATGGATAAACAATATATGCATAATGCATTGGGGTGGAAACCGTTTTCCCTTGGATTTATGTTTACCTTTTTGCTCATATATGCATGTAATATTACATAATGCCACTTTGTTAGTTTCTATGTGATAATACCAGTATCATGGGACATTCTGTTTAGGGGAGGATGTAATTTAGATATAATGTGTAGACTGTGGAACTCCATGTCTTTAATTGGAAATTCTTAATGTTGAGTTTCCTGTCAATTCCTTATATAGTATATATCCTCTTTCATTCCTCCCCTTATTGTTCTGCTCTTAATGATAGGACTAATTTGATGAAGCTCCGTTCTGATTATAAGGACGCTTTTGTGGAAAAACATGGAGTCAAGTTGGGGCTTATGTCGGGCTTTGTCAAAGTATGTTTTCTATTTATAGACTAGCTTGGCTTTATCTTTATTATTTCCTCATACTTTTAAGGGTCTCCATGTTAGGCTGCTGTCAACGCACTCCAACATCAACCAATTGTGAATGCAGTCATTGATGGGGATGATATTATATACAGAGATTATATAGATATCAGCATAGCCGTTGGTACTCCGAAGGTTTCTACCAGCCACACTCCTTTTCTCATTTACTTCGTTTATGTAGAGAAATCTATCAATCAATGATTATACTTTATCTCGACGAAACTTTGTTATTTTCAACAAACTTTTGTCAACTATTATCATGGCTATTCAGCTAATTAATAAGTAATTTAGTATATACTGTTAAATTTGAAATTCTTTTGCCTGGCCTTGAAAATTATCAACACGTATTGACCCTCAATTCCATCCCAGGGCCTTGTTGTTCCTGTTATCCGCAATGCGGATACCATGAACTTTGCTGATATAGAAAAGCAAATCAATGCTTTTGCTAAGAAGGCAAATGATGGAACTTTATCAATTGATGAGATGGCTGGAGGCACTCTTACAATATCCAACGGTGGTGTTTATGGAAGCCTTTTGAGTACCCCTATTATCAACCCTCCTCAGGTTTGGAAGTTCTAACAAGATAAAAATCATTATATATATATATATATATATATATATATATATATATATATATATATTTTTTTCTTTTTTTCTTTATGTCACTTTCTTTGATATATATTTTTATATGTTTGTGTTTATTTATGTGATAGATTTTTGTTTTT
>Ga0099824_1000409_pt1 | contig 49336 bp, 18 predicted proteins | sample SiratrowhiteBW_FD_76837 | JGI IMG/M metagenome (GOLD analysis project Ga0099824, IMG submission 76837) | Root nodule microbial communities of legume samples collected from California, USA - Siratro white BW | ecosystem: Host-associated > Plants > Roots > Nodule | place: USA: California... | reverse complement strand
ATAGACTGTAATTTGACTTTATCTGTAATCAATGTGAGGTTTCTAACAATAATAAAGACATAGCTTATCCATCGTCAATCATCCAGAGCTCTTCCAAGGAAGCATTCCACAAACCCAAAACCAAGAAGTATGACGCTAAGCATTCCACAAATCCAAAACCAAGAAGTATGACACTAGCGCTATAATTTTCAAACAATCAACACAATGGTTTTGCTACATATAATACATTATGTTGGAGATCCCATATCAAATAAAGATAAGACAAAATTATAATATATAAGTGAGTACAAACCTCACTTTACCAAGCCTGTTTGTGAGGAGGAGTTAGTCCTAAACTCACTTTCTAATATGGTAGAAAAACTTATCCTAACGAGGTTTGTTAGGCTTATTGTGTCATTTAGTCCAAATCCTTTATTTTTAGGTTACACATTTGATCATTTTTACTTTTTTACCATTTGACCTTTGAATTAACTATGAGGATGGATATCTAAATGAAATTCTTACTTTAGGGATGAGGATGTGGATGAATATGTTTACTCCAAGGATGGAGATGGGATAATCAAACCTACAATAGCCCCCACCCTATGCCATCCCTACATGCATAAGATGTTCATACCTTGACATGAGGGGGGATGCATAAGATGTTTATACCTTGACATGAGGGGGGTGTTGGAGATTGCACATTGACTAAAAATAAGGTCGAATAATAATATATAAGTAAGTGCAAATCTCACTTTACTAAATTGGTTTTGTAAAGATGAATTCGGCTTAAACTGAGTTCTTAATAATTTCTACAATAGTTAGATAACTCTAGTTATTTCTTCCCTTTCACATGCATCGCGCACAAATGGTTATATATACAAAAATCACTTTCTTTATATTCTTTTCCCTTTTGTTCAGGTATGTGTCCTTCGTACTTCACTTGCAGGTGAACACACTTTTGCATAATATGGATGTTTTAACATGTCTACTGTTTTCATACACTACATTGACATTGATATCATAGAGACCTTCGGTCCTACCTTTCTAAAACATGTTCACTAATTTTTTTTATCTCTATTTTTTGTTTATTTGAATACAAACTGGATGCTGAACAATTGACAGACCTTCAATAACTAGCTTGTATAGTAAGTGAAATAAGCTAAGGAATAGTAGGCGAGGTTGTAACTGTCAAGAGATGAGTTGCATAAGAAAGAGGAGGGAAACTAGATTGTGGCATCCTGGAGATCAAAATTTTAATTGGGAGAGCCTGGGTCCTTTCTGTAACCTCTTCCTGTTCTTAGAGTTGCATCACATTTGGGCAAGATCTGGATTACTAGAGTTCATTTATAATTAATAATGCATTTTCTTCACTCATTCTGATCCATTTTTACCATTGATAAACTTTTCTAGGCTTTGATAATTAATCATTGGCTTAATAATATCAATTGCACAGGTGTTCTGGTAGTGCTGGATGCTCGTCCTGATGGAATCTTATACAGAGATCTAATACCTGATTATGTAAAATTTGCAAGGACTATGTATGAAGGTTAGGGTTTCTGTTTCTTTTCTGAACTGCTGCTTTGTGAGTCCTGAAACTTGACATTTTTAGCTTGAAATTTTCTCAGAAAGGTTGACTTTTTAGTGTGTACTTTCACCTTCCACCCTCCCTGTAGATGATCTTGGGCGTGTCGCTGTTGATGTGAACTACTTGAATGTTGGATCTGAAACCAGAAATTATCAAATATTCATATGTTGATGTCGTGATCGAGATACATAAGTATGACGTACTTTCACTTCCCGACGACACACCAGCTTATATAAATGAAGATTGCCGAAGCTTAAACGAACAATGCATGTCAATTTCATTTGCAGTGAAGATTGCATAAGATATTTCTTCCAAACTGATAGGTCACCTATAGCTATGTCAGGTAATGTATATGCTCGTGTAATTTTTATGGGCTAACTAATATTCTTTAGCAATTCTATGCCATCACAGCACAATTTTATGAGCTCTTTCACTTCCTAATTGATTTTGCGTAGTCACTGAGCAATCATGAATGATTTTATAGTCAGACCAAGTTTAGAGGTGATGTATGGGGGACAAAGACAAATAGTTTTTAAGTGTAGGAATCAAAAGGAAAAATGTACACAACTATAATTAAAACCAATTGATTACATTTTCAAGCTTGATTCTACAATGTTCTATTTGAAATTGGGTGCCTCTTTTTAGCAAGAAATTTCAATGTGCACTTAATATGAAAAAGAATCATTCCACACCTTATCCTTGCATATGTAAAGAAACTTCTTCTCCGTAATGTTCATTTAAAATTAGTAGTAAGTATCTAGAAGGTTGATATAGAAGTGTGATGATTTTTAATAAGGTAAAACAAAATATTAGCAGAAATATAGACATTGCCTGTTTCCATTTTATATTTTTTAGACTCAATTTAATTTGTTGGAAATATAGCCATTTTTTTTATCAATGTACAATAGCAGTTAAGTGTATTTTTTTCTTAGAAAGTGAAGACCAAAAATTAGAGAGAGAATGGGAGGAGACTGATGTAGCTGTTGAAAGATAAAATTGAAAACATGTGTTTGTTGAAACAACATACGGTCTTTGTTTTATGTATATACATATAATTTTATAAATAATAATATTAAAAAATTATGTAGATGTTATTATTAAAAGAAAATATTATTTATTTTGAAAAAAGATTATTTAATTATTTATTTCATTAAATAAATATAATATTTGTTTTTATCTGATAAATGTATAAAATATTTTAAAAATAATTTGAATAGAAAATAAAATATACTACAACAAAATAAATTGTATTGACTTAAATATATCTATTTTATTTATTAAAAAATAAATTATTGTATATAACCCTTATATTTTTTGAGGATTACTAGTATTATTATTTTTTAATTAATTACTAAAGGGGTAAATGATTATATATGTAACTGTTATATAAAAATAAATAAATTATTATTTATTATTAATGGGTAAATTTTATATTAAAGGATAAATTGTTATATATATATAATCGTTATTTTTAAAAAGAGAAAGTATTTAGTTATTTTAAAATAAAGAGAAATTATTATTATTTATTTTATTAAATAAAAATTAAATAATTTATTTTATATTTATTAAAGGATAAATAATTTAATACCGTCTATTTTTAATAGAAATTATAATAATTATTGAAATGGGAATATATTATTAAATTATGACATGATTTTTATTAAAAAATAATTTTTTTATTATTTAGGTGGTTTTTTTATTATAGATAGTTATTTAAATTTTAAAAAATAAATATTTAAATAATAAACTTATAAAAAATTGTGTAAGACTGTATTTCTTCATATATCGTTATAGAAATAAAAGAAATCCTGCTTTTGCTGATATATAATATAGATTGTGGAATTATATGCCGGATATATCTAAATACACTGTTCTACAAACGTTCACAGAAGAAAAAAAGTAAAAAAAAAAAATTAAAACTAAAACTACTTTATATATGAATTATTTGTGTGTGTGTTTTTTTTTAACTTTTATTTTTATTTTACATATAAGTTAATTCTTTTATATAGAATTGTGTCTTATCTTATTTTTCTATTTTTTTATTCACGTTGATAGAGAAACTTATCCAAATATCCTTGCTTACAAATTAAGTAAGGGACAAAAATAAATTATAGAATGAAAATAAAAAGTGGATGTATTGATTTTTCTTTATAATTTAGCCAAACCCAAAATTAGTCGAGGCCTAAACATAAAATTCTAACTTATATGTGACAAATTGTAGTAATATAAGAGATTAATTTTAATAGGAATAGTATCCAACAAACATCTCCGGTGCGGGTCCTTATAAATGACAAAGGTACACGTGTGATGCCCCTGGAGTGGGTCATCCCTATCCATCCGATCCCCAAATTAATCCATAAATATAAATGTCATAAATAAAAAAAATTAATAATAAATTACTAGAACGTTTGCTTCTAAATAGGGTAGAGAGTACAAGGAAGAAGAGAGGTTAGTGGATGCCCTAGTCAATAGACGGTGTTAGAAATTGCTCCATCCCATCGTTTTCTCCTTTTACACTAACGTTTTGTTACTTCAGCTCTGCCACTAACTGCTCGCCCCAATTCTTCGGAAACTCATTTCTTCTCTTACATTCTCTCTCTCCCTCTCTCTTCCCTTTTGTTCATCCATGCCCCGTCTCGATCGCAGTGATGTTTGGAAGAGTAAGGCGCGATCCCTGCAGTTACAGCTCAGGGACCGCTTCCGAGTTGCCGTCGACCGCCATTGGCGCCGCCGCCAACACCACACCTTCATTCCCGCCGCCGACGCCTACTTCTCCTCCACTATTAAACGTTGGCTTACGAGATTTCATCATTTCCGGACCGAATCGTTGCCTTCCTCCACCTCTTTCTATCGCAAACGAGGTGCCTCACTAATTCACGCTTTCATAATCAATCCGTAAATATTTTTTCTGGGATATTGTGTCGCGATTCAAATTTAAAATACGATAGGTGCTATGTGCTAGGTTTTTCGCTTGATGTTTTTTGCCTATGTATTTAAAGTTACCAGGAATTTCAGTTCGGAAGAAGATTCAACTCTTGTTCGTATGATGCAAGCAGTTGCCGTTCCTGTTCTTGGAAATGTTTGTCACGTGTTTATGAATGGATTTAACCGTGTGCAGGTATGATATGCCACGTATGTTTCTTCGTTTGGTTTGTTATGTCTTGCATTCTGATATTCATGCGACTGTTTTATGTGTGGGAGAATAGGTGTATGGTTTAGAAAAACTGCACTCTGCCTTGCTGCATAGGCCTCAGGGTAAACCTCTTCTTACGGTACGTGTTCGTCGAAGCATTGGAAGAGGAATCTATTTTTGTTTGGATTTAATTATTTGACGAGGCTTTGCTTTTGCCTTTTCATTTTCAGGTCAGCAATCATGTTGCTTCCGTGGATGATCCGCTTGTGATTGCTTCTCTGCTTCCTCCTAGTGTTCTTTTGGATGCTAGGAATCTTAGATGGACGCTTTGTGCAAGTGATAGGTGTTTCAAAAACCCCGTTACTTCTGCATTCTTTCGATCTGTCAAAGTCTTGCCAGTTTCTCGGGGTGATGGGATTTATCAGGAGGTATGGATCTAACGGACATAAGCTAATAGCCTTTTACATTGTTTGTAATATTGGTGAATGATTCTCTTGAACTTTTGTCATCCAATTTGAGGCTTTTGAGTCTATGATAATAGCTAAACTCTGGTGAAGATCTCAATGTTCTTTGTTTTTAGCTTTGTATTACTCTTAAATGACTCATTTTATCTTCATGGTCTGCTGTGTTAAACAATTTTGTAAGTTCTTCACCTACTTCCTATTCTAGAGTGTTGGTTTTTGTAATCAATGGAGTATCTCTGATTTGTATTTATCTTTTCTTATCCTTCATTTGTCTTTTGCTTCCCCCTTGCCTCTCTGAACTGAGACTTCTGTAATTAGGGATGATTGTAATTCCATCTACTTTCTCCTCTGTAGGGAATGGATAAGGCCATTTCAAAATTGAACCATGGTAGCTGGGTCCACATATTCCCAGAAGGTAGCCGCTCCCGGGATGGTGGAAAAACCATGGGCTCTTCCAAGAGAGGTGTTGGGAGGTAACATAGTTCCGTAGTAGTTTGCAGTAGAATGCTAACTTTAAGTTTTGCTTGTTTCTTGTTATGCAAGCCTGGTTTTGCTTATACTTTTGTTTGTCTCACAGCAAGATTATTTTCTGATTGTTTAGTGTATTACGATTTAAATTATTAATTGAACAAATAGTTGGTTCTGAAGAAATTTTTTGCAATTTATTTTTCCATATATTCCAATAGAAGTTAGGAACGTATAACTCAATGTTTCTAATTATGCAGATAAGTTCTGAAAAACGTGTGTACTATTACCATTACGTGCCAAAAATTATTGTTATTTGCTCAAATGATAAGCCTGGAATTTGAATGGAAACTAAAATATATTGAACTCTGTCATGTTAGTTCTGGAATTGATAAGGATGTAAAATTCGATAATTTTCTACTTCAAAAATTTAATGATGTAAGATGTTATTCTGGCTTATGATTTGTTTATTTTATTTATATAAGCACGATCTTTTTTAAACTTTGATGTATTGATATCATTAATATACAATATATTTTTTAGGTTATGTTCGTATGATTTTATGCCATGTATGTAGTCAAGGTTCAAATATGTTTATTTATATGTATCTGTGCTGCAGTCATAATGTGATGGTAATTTACGACCAAGGATAATATTTGCCATGGTACATAATAACTCAAGAATTATTAATTTCTAAAGTAGCTTGTTATGTTACATTTGGAGACTATGTTTATGGGGACTGTTTCATATTTGTACTATTATTTCTTTTATTTTTAGTAACCTTGTTCATGTGTATGGGGTCAATACTGTATTCTCCTAAATTTTACTTCTCTTATTTTCTGCTAATTTTTAATTTATTAGTGTAAAACATGTTCTTGACTTAAACTTCTACCATCAGGTTGGTCCTGGATGGAGATAGCACGCCCCTTGTTGTCCCATTTGTACATACAGGGATGCAGGAGATTATGCCTATAGGTGCTAACTTTCCCAGAATAGGCAAAATGGTACATATTCTTTATTCGTTTCTTATAATATTTTATCAGCATATATGGGGTTTTCATTGCTGCATGGAGTTAGACTGCTGCACTCCATGCGCCTTAACTTTGGATTTGTTTCTCACTCCCTCGGATGAAGATGTTCAATGACAGAATCTAGATTCTGCATTGCCTGGCATAGATATTTATTGATGGGATTAATTTTAGTTGCTTTTTATTTTTCAGTTTAAATTTCATACTCTGATCAGTATGACATGCTTGGATTCTCTAGGTTACAGTTCTCATTGGTGATCCGATCAATTTTGATGATATACTTGAACTTGACACGGAGAAAGGCTTGGATGTGCCAAGAAGACGACTGTATGATGCAATAGCATCAAGAATTGGCGATCGGTTGCATGAACTGAAGGCCCAGGTTGACGCTTTAGCTGAACAGGAAATGCAACTACAAGATGACTCCTCACGCAGCACTGAACGAACATCTGAAATATTGCAGCAGGTTGATTGGGAATTATTTGGAATAGATAGCTTCATGTCTGAAGATGATTCCAAACAGAGACAAGAAACAGTTTCCCTCCCAAATGTTAATGTTTCTCAGCCTCAACAATCTCATGGTGATCAGGGTTGGAGAGCTGGATTCTCATACAGAATGCGCAGTTATACTGATCAGATGGAGCTTGTGTCATTTGCTGCCAGAGGCATATTTATGAATAATGAAACGAAGAACTCCGCCGGCTGTAGTAGAGAGGTAGGCCCCTTAAAGGCATGGAAGCAGTTTTTGGAGGCAAATCTATTACGGCAGTGGAATTACGTCCATCACTGAAAACATAGTTCTAGGGTGTGTAAATTCAAATCTTCGGGTTTCGATTAAAATAATTGAGTTTTTGTTAGACAAGCAGTTAAACGTAGTAAAATTGCTGAGGAATAGTTTATTTAGTTTGAGGGCGGAATTATATTCTGGCACGTCGTCCTGAAGGTAGAACTGTAAAAGCCCGTTCTTACTATCCTTTTTGAAAAGCTATGGAAAGCTCCGAGTAGGACAAGAATAAAATTCATGTAATATATATACAGTTATTGTCTAATGTATACTGTTATTTTTTAGAAAATTCATTTTAGTGAGTTGCAATTTTGATTTTCTAAAAGCAATTCCCAGTTTAAAAAAAAAGGAGCATACAAATATCTCGAGTATATGCATCGCACTTTCATTAAATATGTTCTATAAATATTTTCAGTGGCTACTATTTCACTTCTCACCTCAACATTGAACTAATTGCTCAAATAATTATATATCAACACTTGATCGTAAATTTTTTAAATTTGAGCTTAATAATCTATTTTAATTGAATGATTGAGATTTATTCCTATATTCTTTACTGACCAAATGCAATTTTTTTTTGTTAGATAGCTTGGTTTTATGAAAGAAAGCATACTTCTTTAAACAAAAATATTATACATGCTGCTTTTATATTGCCAAGTTTTGTGATAGAAGTTTCATCATTTACAGACGAAAATATTTAGAATTTTGAAGGAGTTGCTAGTATTTGTGTAAAATGAGTGTATCTAGTGTTTTTGTTTTCAATTGATGCATTAAATAATAAAAGTTTTAAAAACGGTTATCATTGCCGACATTACTCAAACCTATTCCTTCATAAATCACAATAACTGGTTTGTCTACTAGTTAATGGTAGTACTGCGATTTGGGGAACATGAATACTGTTAGGTACTTCAGGCGTTGGATTTTCTTTGAGCTTTTTTAGCAATTTATGGAAGTGGTAATGTAACGTATAATGGTGAGAGAGCGTGATTGCGGAGCAAAATGATTTGAGCCGAAACCGCGAGCCATGGCCTATGCAATAAACAAACTTTACAGATCACACACACTAGCTCCACACATTACACAACGATGTATTAAGTATGATTATTAGAGGAGGTTGGGCCCATTATGTTTTGAATTGTGGAGCCCACAAGCCTGATTGGCGAAGAAGCGTTCTCTCGTCTTCTATATCATTCAGAAAAAGACGAGACGAAGAGACAATGAGATCTTCGTTTCATTTCGCATTTTATTTTAAATAAAATCGCGTTTTCTCCTCCAAACCCAGACATGGCCGAAGAAGAAGAAGAATCAGAGCTCAGCGATAAGCACAAAGTGGAAATCGCCAAATGGTTCCTCCTCAACTCTCCTCCCGGGGAAATCCAATACGTTGCGAAAGGTTCTTCCTCTTCCTTTTTCCTTTTCCCCTATCTATCTATTGTTCCACAATTCGATTAATCCCCGAATCCTTTCTGCAGATGTCAAATCCATTCTGAACAGCGACGATTTGTACAATGAGGCCGCTTCCGAGGCTTTTCCCTTTTACAACAAATCCCACTTCATTTCCCTTCAAATGTCCAATCGTAGCGGAGACGTAACTCTCTCTCTCTCTCTCTTTATCTCTCTCTCTTTCTCTCCCACTCACTCAACAACTTATTTTCCTAGGGTTTCCTCGTCAATTTTCATTTCTTTTTTAGTTCGTTCAGTGGATTTTATTTTCCAATTTCTTGTTGGACTTCGCACGTGCTTGCAGGTGCTGGTTACTTCCTTTGGTGAACTCGAGGGTAATGCATTTCTTGAACCTAGAACTGCTCAAGTAGCAATTGTTGACCATGTTAAACAAGTAAGTACCGAGTACCGTAATTTCTTACATACTATTTCAGGAGCTGTTTTTGAGTTTTAATATCCGTGCTTCGCTTTACTTTTCGTTTCTTTTTTAAGGAAGGGAATGAGGAGACTGGACATTTGTTATGCTCACTAGTTTTAATTTCTTTGATTCGGCTTTAGTAGTAATGGAAGTGGAACAAGTTATGTTTAGATTTACTGTAATCTGGATCTTCATGCATTGATCTCAACTTTAGTATATCGATGTGTACAATGCAGCATTATAGGGTTCAACTCTATGCTTGCTTAAACTTGTTTGCTGGAACTTGCGTTTTAGCTTGATACGTCAACATTGCAAGAAAAACTTAGTTGAAAGTGGGGACTAATCAAATCATGAAAATATTTTTACGTTAACTATCTGTGACTTTTGTGGTGAATAGGTTTGTAAAGAGGTGAGACCTGCCACAGACGAAGAACTTCCATCTCCTTATATCGAAGAATTTCGGTAATTCTCTGATTTTCTTAATGGTTGAAGTATTTCATGTTTGATAATCTAATGTTCCTTTACCAGTTATTCAGTGGCAGAACATACTGATTCATGTTAAATTTCATTGAACTTTTTCTCTTTTCAAATAAATTCATCTCTGTTGCTTCAGTTATATATTATTCGTCAACTTTTACATGTTCGAACTTGTTTACAGTAGATTGCTCTGGAAATATCTTTTTCAATGCTAATTCTTACTCCACATAGATTTGTGGTTTCCTTGGAGGTGTTTTATTGGGAATGTGTACTGTGTTTTAGTTAGCAAGTAGACTCGATACTGATTTTGGTTAATATCTGGCTATTTTTTCTTTTAAATAAAAAAACTATATTGTTGATGTTTGAGGACATGAAATAGAGATTTATCCCTTTAATAAAGTAAATTGAATACCACACTTTTATATCTTTATTGTTATACATTGCATTACACGGTATTTGTTTACTGCAGATGCAATCTGGACGCTGAAGTACTTAAATATGTTGAAGAAGCCTACCCTAAAGGTGTCTGCTCTGTTTACTGCATAAATGGAAAGGATTTAGAGGGCCCAGGTTCTGACTTTGAGCTTGCTGTGGTGATTTCTGCTGCTAGGCATAGCCCACAGAATTTCTGGTTTGTGAAATAAGTTGACTGAAATTCCAACTATTCTTTTTGATTGATACTTTCAACCATACTAGTTCCAAATAAGAACATTGATACATTAATAATGTCAATACACTTTAATTTTTCTTTGGCTTCTGTTTATAGCAACGGGAGTTGGTCTTCAGTATGGAATATTGAGTTCAAATATGATGAACAAACAGTGGAAGTAAAGGGTAAAATGCAGGTAATATTGCATAGATATTTGTGCTTTAATTTTGAATGATATGGTGCAAGGTTCTTAAAACATTATGAATTTTTAACCCATTTTCAGGTGGGTGCCCATTATTTCGAGGAAGGAAATGTGCAGCTAGATGCGAAACACGAATGCAAAGACGCAACTCTTTTTCAGGTTACCAAAAATCAGCATTAGACATTTTATTTTTATTAGGTGTGGATGCACTGCTGAAGTCTTTCCATAGTTATTTTCCTATAAATGTACTTGTATTCTACAAGCCAGAGAATATTTTAGTAAATGTCTGTTATAAAATGATAAGGTTGATTATTTATGGAAGACAACATTTATATGATTATGTGTCTGTTAAAGCTTATCTATTAATATTTTATTATTTGATTTTATGTTAGGCACCCGAAGAATGTGCACTTGCCATAACCAGCATTATTCGTCATCATGAAACGGAGTACCTTGCTTCTCTTGAGGTTCTGAATTTGTTTGTTGTGGCTAGGGTTTTTCATTCTTTCTACTTTAATAATGTGCACTGGTTTACTAATGACCATAACTTGACAGGCATCATATCTAAACCTTCCTGATTCGACTTTCAAGGTAACCCCTGTTATGTCATCCTGCATTTTTTAATCTAAGCTTCAGATGTGGCATTTCTGTGAAGTCTCTGGTGATTTTTGATTCCCATTAAACCAATGCTATGTACCTAACATTTCTCATTAAGCATCCGTGTCATGACTGAGACAGAACACCTTTAAGTTGTTCTTTTTCATCCCTCTACTGACTGAATTAGTTATTGATCTTATATATAATTTATATGATTAATCCGAATTACCTGGGTGTAAGATTGAAAGAGGTAATAAAAAGAGAAAGCTATGTCTGATGCCTTTCTTACGTATATCTATAGCATGATCTGTTGAATTTGAAAGCTATTCATTAAATTATCTGCAGGATCTTCGGAGAAAGCTTCCTGTGACCCGCACGTTATTTCCGTGGCATAATACTTTGCAATTTAGCTTGACAAGAGACATATCAAAAGAACTTGGCATTGGAAAGTAAATACACATATTCACACAGAACTAATAAAAGTTTGTGTTTTTACTCGAACTCGGTGGGGACAAGTTCTTCGTATATTCACTGCATGCCATATGATCAAGTCAATCATTCTTTAGGTTGACGTTCTTTGTATTCACTCATTTGCTTCATGAAGCTTCCTCCTTTGTCTGAGTGAGTATCTTCCTCTGATGTACTGTAGTTCACTGTAATTCTTTTTTGACATTATTTGTATAGCAGAAGAGTTCCTGTTGTTTCTAGCCATTATACCTAAGAAGATTCTGATTGCAATTAAAATATTGCAAGAAGCTGGCTTACTACTCCCTATAATTGTGTTGCTGGGAAACTAGGACCTGGTTATTAGTTGATAAAATTAGTTAGTGGAGACTAAAAAAATAGTTATATAAATAGAAACTGAACCTATTAGGCCATGTCGATTTTTTTTACCAGTCATCTACAGCCCGTTATTTTTATCATTATTTTAGGTGTGCTTTAAAGTTTTATTATAAAATAAATTATTTTAAAGTTAGATTAAACTTTTTAAACATCGAATTTAACTAAGAAAATATATTTATTTAATATAAACATGTTTTATATACACCACAAATTTGAAAAATTTGTTTAAGGTAACGTTTAATTGAATTCGTTGTATTTTATTGAGGTTATTGATGGGTTAGACTATTAAGTTTGGCGTCCGAAGTTTAACAGTGTGTTGTATTGTACAGAAAACCATGTTGAATTTGTAATAAAATAATTATAATAGGAATGAATAAGAATATAAAACAAATCAAATCAAATATTTATGAATTGTTTTTTTTCTTTACTATGCTTTCTAAGGCCATTCTCAATCTAAACCTTCATTATTTTTTAATTATGTTAAAGTACAACAAATTTATAATTCAATATATGCTGAAGTGTTACCAAATATGCTAAAAGTATATTAGATTTATAAATTATTTCACATTGATGTAATTTAATACGATTTTATTTCCTATTTTAAGTTTGTAATGCTAATATTTTATACCATAGTATGATAATTTCTAAAAATATGTATAAATATATATTTAATTACTATAAATATATTAAAATATAATAACCTTTTAAATCAATATACGTTAAATTCATGTTAATATTTATATAATTCAATTTCTTGGAATAGTTCTTTAGACAGCAAAGAAATAAATGTATACAAAGTGCCAAAATCGAGAATTAAAAAGTATTAAAACACTTAAAAACGAAAAAGTTTTATCAATTTAAACTTTTCTTACTATCATAAAATATTTGCGCAAAAAATACTGTACAAATAATTTATTATTATTATTATTTACAATTTTTATCATAATAAATCAAATTAAATTATCTTATAATTATATTAATATAAAAAATTATTCTCTCGCATTAATCAAATAGTTTTATAAACTTTTCATTATTATTATTTACTTTAATTCAATTTAAACAGTTTAACTTTCTACATTATTCTTCCTCTTTTCTTTTATTTTCTACTCTTCTTCAATTCTAATAAATAAAGTTAATTTTTTTTTTTGAGTTTTTCTCAGCTATAATTTAACATATTTTAATTTGATTATAATTTATAAGTTCCATATATACTAAAATAATTTTATACTATTATGACGCCATGTTTATACTGGTATTAATATTTTAATTTTGAAAATGGTGGTAGAAGAACATTTTTAATATTTAAAAGGTGAATCTATTTATAATAATTTTTATATTAATTTATAAGTATAAGTTAAAGTGTTATAACTATTTTTAAAAATAATTTCTATATTAATTTCAATTAATTAAAACTGAAATTTGAAATTTCTTTAAAAATTTGAAGAATTTGAATTTCTCTGTCCTAAGCACACTTTTTCAAGCCCCTCAAAGCTATACTTGCTCCATCCTTCAAAGCTTCTGAAGCTTCCTCTCTCGGTGATTAGTTTCAGGTTTGTCTCCTTTGCTTTCTCATGTCTGTAATCTGGGATTTGTTAATTAATATAGGGTTTGATGATTCAATTTGTGTTTCCTTGATTATATTTTGATTATATTTTTAATCTGATTTGGATTTTATCTCTATAATCTAGAGTTTGTTTGATCGATTTTCACCAAACTATGTTGGATTTGCATTTATTTTTGTTTGATTTCAACATATTATGTCAAAAATGTCAAATATAAACGTAGGTATGTGGCAGTGTTGCACTTGGTAAACTTTGTTTTTCATTATCTTTCTCCCATGTTTTCCTACCGCTGGCCATCATCACGAACATTAATCAGACTCCTTGTTTGAAATGCATATCTGTTCTGCCTAACCTCCTTGCAACTTTCGGTATGAACTGATATCTACTTTCTTTGAGCTATTAAAACCTCGTGAACGGTGGAATTATAAGCAATTTCAAAATTAGACTTAAAGGTTAGTTATGATGTAGAGGAAGTAGGGAGCACCACTTGGTGTTTCTCCATTTACTGAAAAGTAATTACAGACCAGCTAGCAATAGCTAGAGAAAGCTATATGTCAAAAAAGTAATGTGTTGCATATTCGCACACACACACATTGGAAAAAGGTGATGGCATGTATCCATTTTTAGAAGGAAAAAATGAGGGCAGCATGCAAGGGAAAATTTAATCTGACTGCACGGTACATGTTTGAGGGTGTTGGCTTGTTAGGACTCCCCTGCTAAGGGATATGTATATATGAGGGAGACTAGCATGTAGGCATGTATATTGAGCAATTATGACAAGGCTGCAGGGTCCACAACTTGGACCTTTGTTCATGCGTGTTCTTCAATTTGTTGTGTTGATAACTAGTAATGTTATTGATCTTGTTAGTTAGGTAAGATATTAATAGAAGAAGCAAATGTTAGTAAATTTTAAATTGGTCAATTAGTTTTGGGTGGGAGAATCATATTGAATAAAATTAGTACTTGTTATCACTTTTAAAATTGGCAATTGGCAGTAATGAATTTGAACATTGACAACCAGAACTTGAGATTTTCTTCAGTTAGCTTAACAATTTTGGTTCGCAATCCCTCCATTCTTTCATTGTATTTCCTTTCTTTACCAGCTAAGCTAGTCAGTATTTTCTGTCAATCATAAAACAAAAGACCAAAAAACTAAAAGTAAATATAAAATACCCCTTAGAATTTGATGTTATGCTGTCATGCTATGCAATGGATTGATTAGCTCTGTTGCATGGATTCTATTGATAATATTCTCTCCACATTCTAAACTCTTACACAAGTTTTTTTATTCTGAATTTGCTATCAAAGTTTGATGTGAAAAAAATATTTTATGTGAAGCACCAATGATATTCGTTGTTCACATGCTATATAATTGTTCTCTTGGTAATTGTTGGTAGTAGGATATTAAGTGTACTGTTAGAAGCTGTGGCTTTAATACCAACTTGAGAATGATTAATGTTAATGAGAGAATATTTTATTCAATTGATTGATTTGAAACCATTTATCAGTCTGTGTGTATAGAGAATGCTAACCTAAAGTATTGATTACAGTGAGATATATAAAATTTTCTAATAACTTCTAAGGGTACTTAATATCTACTGACAATATTAATTTTTTTAACTATTCACACCTGGCTTTTCACCAATGTAGTAAAAACAAGCATCTTGGTATCTGACTCAAGCTACTTTTTGGGCACCATCTCCACCCAGCGAAACGGAACCAGCGACGCGACGACGAACGACGACGGCGGCGGCGAGACGACCCGAGACAACGCGAGGGAACCGAGACGGCAAGGCGAACGCGAGCGGAATCGAGACGAACTGAGACGAACGCGAGACGAACCAAGACGGCGAGGCACAGTGAAACGACGGCGAGATCCACGACGAGACGACGGCGACGCGAGAACCCTAAATCCAACGTTGTAGGTCTAGTCCAGGTATGAAAGCCCTAAATCGAACTAATCAAAACGACCCATGTGTGGGTCGTTTTTGGTTTTTCTTCACACTTGCTCACTCGGTTGCAGACTCGCGAGTTTGGCCGAATTTACCGAGTTTGCTTCCGAGTCAACTCGGTTAAGAGAAGCGAAAACTTAAACTCGTAGAAGTCAACTCTCGAGTCTGATAACAATGCTTTCAGAAGTTAAATTGGAATGGATGGTGAATAACAATTTATTTCATATCTTTAACCATATGTAATCAGTTAGTACATGGTAATTAAATCAATGGGCTGCCTTTCCTCTCTGGCTCTGGAATGATGTGACTTAGCCAAATCATATATTCATGTGCTCCATGTGGGAACAAACATTGTTTTCTAAACCTTGCTCTCATTGTAAAACTAAGCGTGCAAGCAAGCTTTGGTTGATGTTGATGGACCCCATGTTGAAGTGCATTTCCCTGATGATAAAACAGGAGAATGGTTGTTTCCTGACCAGAACCTCAACAGTTTAGTTTCTCCAGAGTAGGGAAAGACAGTGGCCAATTTTAATTACTATATATGTTTATTCTAGTCCTGTGTCGTTGTCTATTGTTGAGTAGCATGGTGTTCTCCATGATTCAATCCAAGTAAGCCAGGTGCATATGCTTGTGAGTCCTTTGATAACACCCTGAGTTTTGAAGAGGGAACTTCGTTATGGGAAGAGTATGCCTGAGCCTGTAAGCTAATTAGATTGGATTGGACTGCCTCCCGTAACAGCTCTTTTTACATTTTAAATATGCAACTAATTTGGTGTCATTTTTGAAAAAGGAGTTAGAGTTGTGCTTATGTTAGAGATGGATCACGTAGTGTACCAACCTAGACTGGTAGATAGATAGTGTTTGGTAGACAGTTTAGAACAGGATGAAACTTATTGGAGATTACACAGTGACTAAAGACATGATCAAATTATACTATAGAGGTGAGTGCAAACTTTGTCTTACAAAACTGGTTTTGTTAGATTGAATTAGGCAAGTCTACTTTCTAAGATAGTACAAAAACTTATCCTGAGGGATGTTGAGCCTATCATGTTACCAACTATCGAGCAACTGTAGACCACTCACAAATATTCATTTTTACTCTTGAGATGTCCATTCCTCACGTGAAGGAGTGCATTGATGAAGATCTTATATTAACTAGAGATATGACAAAAATATACTATACAAGTGAGTGCAATCACATCTTACAAAATCGGTTTTATAAGATTGAGTTAGACTTAAAGTCTATTATCTAAAAGAATATTACAATAATTTTATTCCATCCAAGGAAAAGGAAGTAGAACTTGATATTCCATTACATTTTATTAATGTCCCAAACAAGACCATGGGGTGCTTCAAATTTTGTTGCCCCTTTGTGTTCATGCTTCTTAAGCTATAGTTAGTTAAAGCTCAATACAAGTTATTGCTCTGAATTTTATGATTGCTTGTACTTGGTGCTCTTCTTTATTGATCTTACCCGAAATATGTTATTGTTTATGATGTCAACTTTTTAGAAGAATAAATTCAATATCTGTCATTAGGTTATTAGTAAAGTTCAAAATCGATGAGTGACATTAAGGAAAAATTTATAGTATGATTCGTATATACTATTAGCCTCCGACTTTTCAATTGACAATTTATGGTTTAAGTAGAGGGTTCTTGCAAACTGTAGGTTTTCACTCACGCACATTACTTTAGTGTCAGAAAAAAGGCTGTCTATATATTGCCTCTGGAGAGGGAGATAAAGTGGAAAAAATGACATCATCGTTGAAAATTGCCTCTGGAGATGGCGCATGGTGCCAATGAAGAAAAGGAAGGGAGGGATTGTGCACCTTGTATGAATCTACGGGGTCTTAATTGTGGTGCATGGTCCACCTTAGAATCCATCTAAAACGAAATAAGTTTGGGAAACACAATAACAATGAGTATTTGACGTTTTATCACTTTCTCCCCTAGCTTTTTCATTAAGTCAGCTTCAATTGTATGTTCTTTTATCCTTTGAAATGCCCCTCTTCATCTGATGACAGGTGGTGCAGTTCATAAAAGGTCTTTTGCAATATTAAATTCTACCCAGTTTGAAATGGTTCAATCTGTACTAAATACTATTCTTCTGCAGGTTTGAGTTGAAGATCTAGGTGTTTCATTATCAATGCATTGCATTTGCATGTGCAATATGCTTATTCTGCTTTGCATTCTGCTTATCATTGTGAATGGCCCAACTCCCTGCTTTGGGAATAAGTGAGTGTATAAAAATCCTCAATTGTATATACATTCACCTTAATTGTTTGGTCTAATATCAGAATTCACCTTAATTGTTTGGTCTCATATCAGAATTCACCTCAATTATCAGTTCTCAACTGTTTGCTGTGGTAGGGTTGAGGACAAAATTTTGAAAGTTGGAGAAGAGCTGTGGAGAGAAACTATGCCATTACAAGGTGGCTCTCGCTTTTATCAATTACAGGGCCTGAAACCTCACACGTGGTATGAAGTGAAGATATCATATCCAGCTTCTGTATGTATATATTGTCTTCCTTCAGTTCTTTGCAGAGGATCTTTCCTCTGGAAACTGACACACTAAATAAAAACACCAGATACCTGCTAGCTTTTCCATACAACTGAAGAGAAACAAGTCGGATGTGATGTTGAACAATAACAGGAGATTGCTCAACACTGAAAAGCTAATTTTTAAGAGCGACAACAGTCAGGTCCAATACTAGTATGAAGCCATGTACTCCAAAGTTTCTGAAAAGTTTATATGTGCTTACGTTATTGACTTTATTCAGGAGGAATTCCCGCTAGTATTAGTAACTGTTGAGTCAGAAGGGTTTCCTGCAAAACAGCATGTGCCAGAGAGGCAATTTATTATCTTCAATATAGGTAACCTTTATGCATAGTATATTAATAATTGATATGATTGTGACTTCCTATGCTTCATTACAAGCTTTAACCCTTTAGTTTATCTGATATTTTTAGATTGTTGGAACTGACTTCACTCCAGTATTACAATCGTTTCCATTATTTGCTAATATTCTGTATTCTCTCATGTTGATACGGCAGTATGTGATGAACTATTATTTGGCTTACCCCACGAAGCTTGGTGGGTGGTGGCACTGGCCGTACTTGGTATTGGAATTGCATTCATCGTGCCTTCTTTTCTTCCATTGTATTTGCTGCCAAAGAACCAAGTCCCAAAGACAAACGATCATGTCTCCAAAACTTCTTGATAAGCCTGCATATGGGGTTGTTTGCTTTGACAACAGAATTTTGAAAGCTACCTTTGGGTGCAAATTTTCCATGTTTTCTAAATCGTGATCCATCAGCCATAATTTTTTATGTGTCTAAATGCAAGAGAACTTTGGGATTTATTGTCACCATCACATTTTGCGTGTGTGACGCACATAGCTTTCATTTATACTGTTCGCTTAGAAACCGGCTAGAATTGATGTTTGGGTTGTTGTTGGCATTGCACGTTTGCAGATAGACGGATAAAATAACTTTCAATTTACTTATCAACTATTTTAAACAAACATAATCACAATAAAATTATTTTTTACGGAAATTAACAGTATTCAGGGTAGAACCCTTCGTAGCGAAGTGACATCAAGAATTCCGAAATCAATTTTCAACTGCGTAGTAAAGGTGTCGAGGGAGTTTAACACATGGATTGTACTTATGTACTTGTAAATATAAATAAGATTAAATAGTAAATTATGACCCTGAAAGGCTAGTATATGAGTGGATTGATTATAACAATAAGGAAAAAGTGTGTTCTAAGTTGGTCTTATTGATAAATTTAATATGTTAACAATGGTTGTCAATGTAACATATTGTTTGTGTATACGAGATGATTTATGCATGTAAGAGATGAAATTTAGTCAAGTAAGGTGAAAAGTTAACCCTTTTGGTTTTCTTTTTCACCATTGGTGACATTATAACTTATAACTTTGGATTTAGTTTTGAATTTAATTATTTATTGCAGTTTAATGTCAGAGGGTATTTGCACATTTTCAATTAAGATCACATTGCGTATACATTATTAGCAAAAGTATACATTATTAGCAAAAGAATAACATCATCTTCTACCTTATTTCTCATATTTTTCACGTTCCTTTCAATCACTTTATTGATGTATCAAACAATCATAAGTCAAATATAAATTATTAAATATGCTTTCAAATATTATAAAAGCATAAAAATAGGCTTAACTACTACTATTGAATGTAATCACTTATAAATTACACAATTACATTTTAATTGGATGTACTAAATAAAATTCAATCCAAAATCCAACCTGCATTGGATTATACTAATTTTTTCAAGACTAGGGCTATCAACCACTCAGCCATCTCTCCAAAAGCTAATTATATATATTTTCTTTATTCTACAGAGTATAGGAATTGATATCCTTTCGATTGTCTATGTATAAGGAAAAATATAATTTTGAATAGTGTGTACTATATAATTAATTCAAATCAGCCTAAATGATATATCCGTTTTAATCACGTTTTTGAAAATAAAGATATAAGAAATCAGTGTTATAATTTTTAGTTTGATCTGTATTTACTCTATCCTTTATTCAAGTATTTTTTTTTTCTTTTGGAGAAATTACTCAAAGTCTACGCTTTCTTAAATTGAATTCAGTTGTGGATTTTATGCCAATAATACATGTACTCTTTTTTTCTTTTAGCTTTTCTTTGACAAGTTGTTTTAAGTTTTCGATAAGATTTCTAATTTGAGTATTGTGTTAAAAAATTCAGAATTTATCATAAAACAAAAATTTAAGTGTTTTTATAAGGCTTTGAATCAATCCATTTGGTCATCACAATTTTAAGGTTTTTTCTTTCCACAATTTTAAGGTTTTTCCTTCTGATAACTGCTCTCCCAATCTCGATCTTCGATTTCAGATGGTAAGGATACTCACATTATGTTCCAACGTTCAAGTCATTTATATGATACAATAAATTAGAGTTCTTAAGGATTGTATTATTATATTCTTTTGCTAGTGTATGTGTTTATTTATATTATTTGAGTTGGACTGCCATATGTACGAATTAATTACTAAACAAGTCTAATAGCTCCTTAACAATGATTTGATAACAAATTAACAATTGATTATCACTAATGAAATAATTATATGATAATCTAATAAGATAGTTAACATGATTGGTTTGTAGGTAGGAATTCAAATAGGATTTGACATGTCGACATATAAGATAATACATCAAAGATTTTAAATGTCACCTTAAAAAAAACATATTATGTAAACATAATAAGTTCATAACTTTCTTATTTACATTTATTTCGTTTCACGTTCTTCGAACCATTTGACAAGATATTATACATTTTAAATTTGTTACTATTACAATATTTTGCAAAATATAATAATAAGTTAATTCCAAAAACATAATACTATACCCCTTCTATTGGAAAACTATTTTTTTTAAATTGATATACGAAATTTAAAAAAAAAATCATTAATTAATATTAAATTTCATTATATCTTGACTAAAATATTGGTTTTCAATCGTTCCTTATTTCATGTAATCAGTTAATAAAAAAATAAATTAAATCTCTATGCAATTATTAAATGTAAAAGGTTGTAATATCTTGTACATATCGTAAGCACGTGGATAAGATTCGGTGGCACATGTTTGTATTTCACACATTTGGACAAATTATGACCTGCGAAACGCAGCGCAGGGAGGGTCCACCGGGATTAAAGTTTAAGAAGGTTAGCCATTAAGCCATAGATAGATGTCCATAATTCAAATATTAATAATAATAATATGAATCATTCTTTTTATCTTTTCTGTCAAATGATATGACTCATATTCTCATTTGTTGACTAATAACAATAATTTGAAAATCATGAAGATATGCACCAAGTAGCTAGATTATTTTCTTAAACAACTATATTAATTGATATTGTTATAGTAATTATTCTACATGACAATCAGGAATTAGTTGATTGAGTAACTAGACTTGAGAGTAGCATAATCCGATTCAAGTTGGACTTTGAGTAAAACAATTCACAAACAGCATGGCCGAAATCAAAGCCGAACACAACCTCAATGTTTCCGAAGAGCTTCCTGTTTCAGACAAAAAGGTGCCAAAATCAAAGCGTGTTGCGTCGCTTGACATCTTTCGCGGTCTCACTGTTGCGGTACTTATCTCTTCTTTCTTAATTTTGCAGTTCAGTTGTTTTTTCAGTACTCTTATCATTCATAAATGAGCTGAAAGCCTATGAAAATTGCTATAAAGATCAAAATAATATGAAGAATGCTATGAGATTAGAGTCTATTAAGGGAACTGTTATTGGTCACTTGTTCAATTTACTTGGTTATTTATTGTTTTTTTTCAATTCATGTTGTTAGATATACACAGGTAGATTATATAGTTTGTGTTGAATTAGGTATGAAGTTCATTTATATGGGTTGTTTGTTGGTAGTGAATTAAGAATATCTCCACTGTGTTTATTTATTCCCATCATAATGATTTATAGTGTTATTTATAGTGTTGCTTTAACATGTTCTGATGCTACGTGATGTAGTTAATGATTTTGGTTGATGATGCCGGAGGGCAGTGGCCAATGATTGGTCATGCGCCATGGAATGGCTGCAACCTTGCTGATTTTGTCATGCCTTTCTTTTTGTTCATTGTGGGGATGGCCATTCCTCTGGCTCTCAAGGTTAGCTGCCAATGACAAAATAGGTGGCTATGAGTGCTTCAAGCATTAGTTTCTATGTTCCTTTTGTTTCTTCTTTTTGGTTCAAACCAGCCCTTTATTTCTTGATGCTTCCATTTGATGTCCAGAGAATACCAAATGGACTTCTTGCTGTAAAAAAGGTTCTGGTTAGAACACTCAAACTCCTCTTCTGGGGATTGCTCTTGCAAGGTTAGTTTTTTCTCATGCATTTCCTTTTCAAAATATGTCAGCATAACGAAAGAGTTCCCCTGTTCAAGAGGGGGTGAGAAAAGGAATAAGGAACTTCGTATTTGATATTAGATACACTTTGCTCAGCATTACTCCCTGCTGAAATATATTCGGTCTTGTGAAAGTTATTCTTCTATACTTTGTTTTGATATGATGGATGACCTCAATGATGAAGGTGGTTTCTCTCATGCTCCGGACAATCTAACATATGGTGTTGACATGAAATACATAAGGTGGTGTGGCATTCTTCAGGTGATTTTCATAATTTTTAAACATAATTTTCATTAGATTATATTGATAGTCTGAGTACAAAAAGAATAATACCTGTGTTTGAACCCATTCTAGAGAATTGCTCTAGCATATTTGGTTGTGGCACTGGTGGAGATATTTTCAAAAAGGGCGCAAGCTAGTGATCCAGAACCCACCCAACTCTCAATATTCAAGTTGTACTATTGGCATTGGTTAGTTTGTGAAAGTATGGTTCTTGTTAACTGCTAATATGATATGATTTTGAACATTTTATTTGTTAAAATCTCAGGCTGGTGTTTGCTTGCATACTTGCTGTTTACTTGGCTTTACTTTATGGAATGTATGTTCCAGACTGGCAATTCACTGTCCATAACCCAGACAGCATATACAATGGGACAACTTTAACTGTAAGCTTCCCGTTGGTTGTCTCTGGTACTCTCTGTACACTCATGAAGTGGGGATACAAATCAAACGATATTGATACTCTCTCTATAAACAAAACACATGAAGTGGGAATATCTATAAAGTAGTATTAGATACCTCAGTGGACTGTATTATGGTTTTTGCATTAAATGAATTTTTTTTCATTGTTGCTAGTTTTCAACACAGTTAAAGTTTTCTTTCTGTCAAGCTTTAGCAATTTCTATGTTTGAAATTATGCAGAAAATGACTTGTGATTGTGACCATATTTCTAAATTTTTGTCTACTCTGGCTAATATATTTTCTCTGTCAATTTTAGGTGACCTGTGGTGTTAGGGGGAAACTGGATCCCCCTTGTAATGTTGTGGGATATATTGACCGAGAGGTGCTTGGAATTAATCACATGTATAAGCGTCCAGCGTGGAGAAGATCCGAAGTGTGTTGCTATTTTCTCCCGTACATTATTTTCCACTCTAAATTTGAAAGACTTGCTTTGTGGCTGTAGAAATTTTCAAACACCAATTGCCTTTTGAGTGCTGCAGGCTTGCACAGAGAAATCCCCATGCGAAGGACCTTTTAAAAGAAGTGCACCTTCATGGTGTTATGCTCCTTTTGAGCCAGAAGGAATTTTAAGGTCTGTACATGGTCTCCAGATCCTCTCAGTGCATGTTTGATTAGCTGAACTCCCAAACATGAGACTAAAAGATTTCAATCAGTTCTTGACCACGTTGGCTTTGTTTTATTTGAAATAGATGCTATCATTATATGTGATCAAATAATTGAAAATTTCACTCACATTGTTAATAAGAAAGGGTTATTCACTCTTCCTTTGTGCAACTTCAACAGCTTGGTTAGAGCAAGCCACTTAATTTCTTCTCACAATTTTGAAATTCACAGACCCTTTTGAGGACTGTGTAAGATTATGAATTCACCTTTGTATGTGTAACTTATTCTGCGGATCCTAATAGCAAAGTAGGTGTAACTGCAGCTCAATATCTGCTATTCTCTCCACAATCATTGGATTGCATTTTGGACATGTACTAGTACACTTACAGGTGAAGCCTTTCACTCGAAGTAAACAGTGCTTGAAAATTACAATCCTTTAACCTATGCTTTCTTCTTCACTTTTGTGACTTTAGGATCACTCTTCTAGGTTGAAACACTGGCTTCTCCTTGGCTTAGCACTCCTTGCTTCAGGACTTATTCTTCACTTCACTCATGGTGTGAACTCTTAACTCTTACCATGTAACCACTAGTCTATCCTTGCTTATTTTGATGTCGCCCTCTCCCCTTCCATTTGTTGCAGCAATTCCTTTGAATAAACAATTGTACACACTAAGCTATGTTTGTGTAACATCTGGAGCAGCAGCATTAGTTTTTTCAGCCTTCTACATTATGGTATTTTTTTCGTAATACTAGAAAATGTGCATTTCTTTCTATCAAGGTCTTCTAGTTTGTTTTTCAGTTGAGGTGTACCCTTTTGATTAATGTTCCACATTTCTCATCTGGACGGATTTAGAATTGTCATTGCAGGTTGATATTTGGGGTTTGACATTCTTGTTCTTGCCTTTGAAATGGATTGGTATGAATGCCATGCTTGTTTATGTCATGGCAGCTGAAGGAATCTTCGCAGGATTCATTAATGGGTGGTACTACGATGACCCTCATAATACACTGGTAAATTCATCTCCCCTAATTTCATATACCTTAGAATGACCCTCATAATCTCTATTAGTTAAACTATATCTTTTGTATTACTCCATTTATTTGGTATTTTTTGTCATGTTCTTTCTTATGTTCGAATTTAACGAAGTTGTAATTTTTTCAACAGACTTATTGGATACAAAAGCATGTCTTCATTAACGTTTGGCATTCGAAGAGAGTGGGAATCCTGTTGTATGTTATCTTTGCGGAGATCCTATTCTGGGCCATTGTTGCAGGCATTTTTCACCGATTGGGCATATATTGGAAGCTTTGAATTTCTTTTTTCTTTTTCTCAAAATCTGTTGTTATTATTATTATTTTACTAGTTGTTATTATTGATGCAATAATTCCACTACAATTTGTATATTATGACAAACTATTGTGATAAAACTCAAGTGCAGTTACTCATCTTATAATCTTCCAATCAAAATTATACTTTAACTTCAATAACCAACCTTAACATCTATCACACAAATCACGAAAATAGAACCCCGACTCAAATTTTGAAAAAAATATTACACTAGTGTGGAGATTAATTCCGTGATGGCATTGTTTGAACTTTTAAATAGCCTACGGGCAAAACTCCAAAGTAGATAAGCTGAAAGAAATTGTTTGCTTCATTTTGCTTAGGTCTGAGCTCTTATTTGAGTTTATTGACCTCAATACCAATCCACTAATGTTGCAGATCTTGTACAAACCGGAAATTAAACTAATTTACATTATATCAATTAGATAAATTTCATTTTAGAATGAATTAAATTTAAACTTACATCTTAATATGGGTTTATTTTAATAAGATTTAGTGCCGCCACATTTTCCTTTGTTCATTTAAAAACCATTTCTCACCTTTTTCTTTGTTTTGTCTATTTAAAAACCATTTTCACCTGTCTCCTTATTTTCACCTGTCTAAGGAAAAATGTTAATTCCAGCAATTGAAGAGACTAAATTTATTGACTTTGCAATTGCAAGGATCATTTTTATCATTCTGTTAATATTAGTGACCAAATTGACCAATCCATGCAATTTGAAGATCTACTCACAGGTGAGAAAACTGATAATTTTATATATTTCGGACAGAAATTTCATTTCAGGTATCCCTATTTCAATCATACTCTGCCTTCTGAGTATGATTCACGTGTTAAGGCCATGAAAGTTGATGAAAAGTCAAGCAGTACACTATAAATTATATTTACTAGCAATTTATCAATGCACTCTTTCTTCTTTCTTATCTACAGTTCCGTGATAGTGTCTATATGTGATTAATAACTTAACAGATCCAAGAATTAATTCAAGTCATTGTCTTGTCAATCACCCGCAAGAAGCAGTTCGAAGAATTAGGAATTTGTCCACGAAAGAAAGTGCCTTGAATGTACCTAAAGAAAGCATACTCACAAATAACAACATAAGTTTTAAATTTAAATTACATGATAAAATTTGACGTGCTTTTACACCTTAAGTCTTATCACGAAAAATTAATAAAAATATTATTATCCAATATGTAATTTTTCTAGCAAAATTTACAAATCTTTTTATATAATTTTTCTAACAAAAACTACATACTTTCTCATGACACGTAATTATTCAAGTTATGTATATTTAAAATATTTATTAAGTTGTGATTATAATTCTATATTTTTATATTTTTATTTTCTTTATATTATCAACGAGTGATTTTGGTGAATACCTATACCTAGTGAATATCTATATCATTCCATCAACAAAAAAGTTTATATATTAAAAGATTATTTTCATAACTAATTACATTTGTAACATGAAAACTTTTAAATGTCTTTATCGTTTTTTCACATATTATAAGTCGTCTTTGAATTTTAAACATTTAATCAGTATGTGACAAAACTCTCACTAATATACTTTTTTTTTACCGAAATTATCTTTTGATAATCATACTTATTTTTTCCTTGCTCACCTTTAGCTACTAATATTTGACTATAATGTAACTCTCCTTCAAAGATCTCGTCACATCATTTCATTGTAGTATACTATTTTTAACTAGCTAGTTTTGATTGTCCTTAGTGACTTATAAGAATTAGGCCGTGAAGTCAAAAAAAATAATGTATGCTCTTAATCTTTAATATTCTCCTCTCTTACATTCATTAGTCTAGATGCTAACTTGTTGAACTTGTTAATATGATCAAACACATTACCTCGTTCTTCCATCTTCAATGAATATAAATTCATTCTCATCATCAATTGATTGGTTATAGTTGTTAATGTAAACTTACTTTTCAACAAATTCTACAAGTTCTTCGAAGAGGTTTCTTTTAGCATAATCACTTCAATTTGTGGAGCTAATGCCAATCTAATTATGCTCATTGCTTGGATTGTACTCCACTCTGAATCCTTTATCTCACTAGGTTTTTTTCTTTTCTAAAACACAATCTAGCTATCTTTTATCTCACTAGGTTTTTTATTTTCTAAAGCACAATCTAGCTATCTTTTATTTCACTAGGTTTTTTCTTTTCTAAAACACAATCTAGTTAAAGTTCAAGTGATAAGTACCAATTTTGAGTGTTTGTATACATGAGAAATATTGAGTACTTGTGGGTTTAAGTGTTATTTAAAATAGTAATTACTCCCAATTTTAGAGTTTTTAGATTTAAATTTATGTTTTGAGTCATGAGTTAACGGAAATTATTTAATCTCAATTATTGTGAAATTTCAGGTATAAAAGAATGAAGAAAATGATAGATTAAAAGATTCATGAAGAAAAGAAATGAAAAGTTTAAAATAGAGAAAAGCCCAAAAGAAAAGCCACTTAACCTAGGCCCAAAACAAGTCTAAAAGGGGATTTTTAGGGTTTTGGACGAAATCAAGACCTAGAAGACGGAAGCAAGATCTAGAGGACGGAGGCGGATGGCTAGAATCAAGATTTTCTTCTTCTCTTGCAATCTTCCTTTCATTAGGTTGTAATGTCTACCATGGGCAGCTAATTCTTCATCTTTGGGATTAAATGTAATCTTTTGAACTCATTCGTATTTTGGTGATTTTTATATATAATATTCAGTTTCTACTCAATTGGTATTTTCATCTTGTACTTAATGCTAGATTTTATCTGATCAATAGAGTCTTGATTTTGATTATTGAACTTAACTGGGAAGTACTTTTGAGTTTCCGACCTAGATGAAAATACTCAATATATTGGAATACTAGGGATATGTTTCGATGTATTGATTGCTTATAACATCCGTTCTTAATGCTGGGTAATTTACTAAATAGCTGAGGGATTAGTGTTTAGGAAATTTCCTTATGAATTTCATATCAGAGGAATCGGTGTTAATGATTTTTATATGTGCATCAATTATGAGTAGTAATTATGAGTAGTTACAGATATTGTATGTTTTTATCAAATCCAAAATATGAATGAGGGAGATAGATGAAGTTCAATCCCAAAGTCATTCTAGATCTTTTGCAAACTCCTTTTTGTAATTGTTACTTATTTTTAATTGATCTTTTATGTTTCTTGACTCAAATTATTATTAAATCATCTTACAACTGAATTTGCTTATTGAGTAGTGATGCTGAAATTCTAAAACAAAATTGTTACCTGTGGAATCGACATCCTTACTTTATAAATCTATATTACTTGTGACTCGGTACACTTGCCGAATAAAGTCTTAACATCAAGCAAAGAAGAAAATAAGCTTAAATAATTATGCAGAGAAATTTTTGTCTAAATGTTATTTGCATAACTTAATTTTACTTGAATCAATGTAACATATAGCTTGAAAACTAATTATCTACTTGATTTTTTAGGTTTTTAAAACTATAAACTAAAAATATTTGATACAAAATGAGTCATAAATTCAAACTTAAATTCATGATGTTGAGTTTTTTCATATTTTTTTCTTAATATAGACTTAAACTCCCATTTAAATAATTGTAATATGCTTTAAATTCATGGTGAGGTTGTTATAATTTTTTAACAAATTCAAACATATTAACTAATGTCACTTTCAAATTATTTGAAAAATATTGTGAATTTTTTTTATCTAATATAACATTTAGTATTAACCATCCTCAAAAATCACACTACCCAAAAATAATTATTTGACTATTTATTGTCCACTAGCTTAATTTTATTGATAATAAATATAAATTGTTTCAAATGCTTTATAGAAAGGGAGCATAGAATTGTTAGAGAATAACATAGAATTGTTAGAGAATAACAACTCCAAAAAAATATGAAATATAAAATTGTCATATAATTCTTGAAATCGAGCAACAATATAGAAAAATATAACAACAATAACCAAAGTTTTACCTCACAATTGGTAATATATAAAATAACATTAATATTGTATTTTTATTTTCAATTAATACTTTTAATAAATTATGATAATTTGTTTTCAAATTTTGTATATATATAAACCATTGTTATTTTTAATTGTTATTTTTTTTAAATATTTTAAAGCTAACAAAATAAATGTGTATTAATATAATTTTAATGTAATACATTTTATTATATGTTAAACATTAATTTTATATAATTATTTTTTACATGTTTTAGTTTTAATTTGTCTATATAATGTAATATAGTAATTAGAATACTTTTTGCTACAAATGATTGAATTAACATATTTTAGCAAAAAAAATAATGCATATTAACGTAACGTATTAATGTACCTAATGCATCTAACGAATAAAAAAAGAAAAATAGATTTTGCCACAAATATTAATGCATCATTACTGCATTTAGTGTATTACGTTCACAAATGTATAAAAACAATAATGTTTCCTAAATAGTATTACACATTTTTGTCTATAAACAAAGTTTTTAGAAGGACAGTTTATAAACATAGTTTAATAATCTATCTATCTGTGTAAGTAAATAAACTTGAGAAAAAAAAAAAAAAAGCTATTGGGCAGTCAATTTTAGTTAAAACATATTCTTTTATATAATATACTCAAATTTAAATTATTTCTATAGTTAAAATAAGTAGTTGAAAAAATAGAAAAAGTATATATATACACACATATTAATGTTACGTTAAAAAAATCATAATATATAAATATATCATAATTTAGATTTAAAAATTGTTATATTGTTTATATGCATTGTATAATAATACTAAATCAAAAATATAAATTTATACAAAAAATCAATTAATGATATATATATATATATATATACACATGCGTGTGTATGTATGTATAAATTTAATTTTGGCAATGGTCAATTTGTTATATACATGTAGATTGATATGAAAAATCACACACACATATATTTTGCTATTTTTAAAGTAATAAATTTGTAAAGCATATCCAGAGTATAAAAATTAATAAACACATAAACGGAATTAAAAAAAAATTATTACAATAATTGATGTGTTGTTACTTGTTAACATATGTGTATTTCCTTTTACTTATTTTAATGAATAATTACATATATGTATATATATATATATATATATATATATATTATTTTGTTGTTTATTATCGTGTTAAATGTGCAAATTACATCAAATTTGTATTTAATTACATCAATATTACTGTATGTAATAAATAAGCTCAACTAGTTACAATCTTTGATATGCATTTAATGTTTTCCGGTCATAACTTTATTTGAAAAAAAGTTGAAAATGTATTTTTACCTCAAAAGCAACATTTGCAATGAATCAAGCATAATAAATTGTAAATTAACTAAAGCTTCAACTTTATTCATTTGATTTTTTTATTAAATTAAATTAATACAGCGCACTAATATTTACATTTTTACAATAAACCAAACATAATTTAAGCATTCTTAAAACTAATGACGTTTAAAATTATTTTTCAGAAATTCTAATTATAATGTCTAAATATGAAAGGAAAAAAAATCCCAAACAAACTACCTTTAAATATATATTGAGAACGAACGAAAATCACTAAATTAAAATTTGTTTATTTTTAATTAAATATTTTCCGTGATCAAATTCCTTTGAAAATGTTAAAAAGGAATAAAAAAATACATTAGGTTTGTGTCATACTTTATTTGTCTTTACAATAATCATATACTCCACTCACTGAAAATATCAATATGCATGAAAAAAATGTGTAGTATTAATTTAATTTTTCTATAAATGCAGTAATTACAATTGTAGAATATAATAATATAATAAATAGAAAGTAGAATTGGTGATTAAACGCGTGAGTAACGTACAAAGAAAGAAAGGGAAAGACGGGTTCAACCATAATTAAATGCAATAGAAAGTAAGAAAAGAAATGAATCAAACTAATTTTGTTTGGACAACAGTTATAGTAAGTCCAACAACATCATCTAACGGTCCAAGTTTAAGACGCAAAAGGAAAATAAAAAAACAAAGAGAGAGAGATTTTGCTTTGCTGCCATACCAATCTCATTCCTCAAACTCCGAACCTTCTTCTTCTTCTTCTCCTTTCTATACTGAACCAAATCGAAAAGAGAGACTTCGGAATTTAGATCTCACCTATTTAACTACCTTGCTTGCCAATATCTGTAACATGTCCTTGTGTCTCCCAATTTCTGTGTGGGGTGCGATTCGTGTTAAAGTGGCGTGATGCCATCTTAGGGTTTTTGAATTTGCGATGGGTCTTGGAAACGATGACCAGGATGGAGACGCCAAGAAGTCCTTCGGTTCAGTGCCTTGTTCGATTTGCCTTGAGGCTGTTACCGATAACGGTGATAGATCCTGGGCCAAGCTTCAATGCGGACATCAATTTCATCTCGGTATGTGTTATGTAGATTGAGCTTTTTTTTTTCAATTGTTTTTTGTTTGAGGCTGTTGAAATTGTTGGATTGGAGTTTGGACAATCGAGATCTGAGTTTTTTTTTTTTTTTTTTTTTTTGCCGGATGAGAGGATTAGGAATGATTAATTTTTGGTGATGATGTGTTCGCAATTGTGATAACGCTGCTACTGGATTGACCTGGTTTTGTGTATTTGATGATTTAGGAGATGTTATCATGGCGTTTGAGGGGTGGTGGTGTTTTTTTTTATGTGGTTGTTAGAATTGCTTGATGGTGCTTGCTTGAGTCGGCTGTGGTGGATTGAATTCAATATCTGAACATAGGTTCCTCTGTTGACTGCGATAAATAAGAGGGTGGGAGAGGGAGAAAGTGCTTTGTGTTTCATTATTGTTTTGAGAAGGGTAAAGGGAGCGCGTAGGTGGATCTTTCCTCTTATTTTTCTCATGCAATACTCTGTGTTTATCTGGTTGAAATATACTAACTCTGAATATAATATGCCTCAAATTTCAATTTTGTTGAATAGACCGAAGCTAACTCTTTTGGAAGACATTCAATACTCCTCAACTTGGTTGCGTAGTTGTCTAAATTAGGCCTAATTAAATTATATGTATTCCATTAGTATTATTACAAGTTATCATATAAAACATTGCTAATTACCTGTCCTAAAAAATCGATAGATTGGTTTTGACGAGCTGGGAAAATCTTAATGGTACATCAGAGCGTCTTCCCTCTGACTTAAACCAATGGCCTATACATAAAACACCCTCACCCCAACACCCTGTTCTGTGTGGAAAAGTTATAATGAAAATTTCATAGTTTATACTATTATTTTAATTCAAAACACTTGTTTTATGGATACACGTATTTCTTTTAATGCAATATTACCTGGTTTCATGTTTTACTAGACTCAATTTTATAAAAAGTTGATAGGTGCATCTGCACGGCATCATGTCCTATTGCTATGCTTCTTATATTCTTTATATTTGTCAGATTGCATTGGCTCTGCCTTCAATATAAAGGGGGCAATGCAGTGCCCCAATTGTCGTAAGATTGAAAAAGGTCAGTGGCTTTATGCTAATGGTGGCCGATCATATCCAGAATTTAGCATGGACGAATGGACCCATGATGAGGATCTTTATGATGTTAGCTACTCTGAAATGGTAATAGTAACTGCTAGTGGCCTTATAATTGTTTCTGCTATTTTGTTTCTCTATTACAGCATATGTATGTGTTTGCATTGGCTCATTTTACAATGAGCCTTAAATTTAATCCTGCAAACTCAGTCGGTTGCTATATGTGAATTTGACCTGCGCATGACAAGTATCAGTCTTACATGTTTGTTGTATTAATCAGTGCTACCTACCAAGTACTGCTGTCCAGTTGAAAGACATGATCTTAGAGGGACATTAATTGCATATGATCCTAACCTGTATCTACATCTGATCTTCTACTGATGCTGAGTAACTTAAGTTGCAAACTAGTCTTAAGTAAAACTAGCTTATCTATTTTTAATCATATATAAGATTATGAAACTGCGAACATGTAATTTGCTGGATTTTTTTTTATCAAAAAGGATTTACAAGATAATGTTGTAGTAGGATATTGTATGGGAGTACACATGAGGAGGGAAGGAAAAACTACTTTATAGATTGAAGAAAAAAAAATTGAATGATGTGTGCATTTCCACTTAAAAACTCAAATATAATATTTCAATGCCTTTGACTTGCTTTGAATTTTAACTCACACTCCTGATTTTTTTTTGGTCTTCATTTATATACTTTTGCCGCTCTTCCAAATCCCTATCGGTGCATTATTTCCTCCATTATTGCTTCCAGGGCATAGTGTTCTAGCTGCTATCCCTTTCTTTTTTATATATATATATATATACACATACATGTAATTATTTCATTCCTTTCAATTTGTATGCAGATAGATACATTCCATTTACCATGTTATCTAAACTATATTTCTAAATGTTTTTTGTAGTCCTTTGGAGTTCACTGGTGCCCTTTTGGAAACTTGACACAACTTCCTTCATCTTTCGAGTAAGCTTATAGTAATACACTTGAATATGCATTCTCACTCATCTGTGTTCAAATTCCCATTGATGATATTACTTTGTTCTTTTAAGAGCCTTGCCCCTGAGAAAACATGCACATGGATTTTTGTGAAGGCTGTTTCTAAGATACAATTGGCATTTCAGTTTTATTGATACCATTGATTTGTTAGTCCCGCACATGTTATAAAAGGCTAACAATGATTAGGTTAATGAAGTTAAATCTCAAATGTGGTTTAAGTATCAAAGCCATCTGAATTCTTAAATTCAGATTATATTTTAGAATAAAAAATTTGAGAACTAAAGGGGGATTACATGGATATCATGAAAAAAGAATTCAGAATTCGAAGCAGTAGAACTTGAAAAGGTAGTTCTTATCCATAAAGTCTTTGTATTCAGTAGGACTTAATTTCCAATTGATTCAGGACAGAACTTCCCATATTGCCTTGTATAAGCATTACTTCTAATTCGTAAAGTTATGAAACTGTTGCATATAGAAATTCCTGATAAAAAAAATTTCAAGTTGAATTCTAGTATTCAAGTTGACAATACTTCTCATATCTACTTTATTCAGTAGAACAAAATTAGTCTATGCGTGTATAAAATGAGGCTGATTTTTGGCTTTATATTTCCCTGGCATTTTAACTATTCTGTCATCTAAAATCTATAACAATAATAAAGGGAGTAACACCATTTGCTCTACTCATTTTGTTAGTTCTTGACTAGTCTCCAAACCTCTCACCAGTCTCTTTCAAACTTCCATGTGTTAAGCTGTTTTTTTTAGATAACCATGCCAATAGTGCAAAGTATTTACCTGCTTTGCTGATAACTAATATTTATCATAGATGTGAGTGACTATAGTGGAATCTCTTCTCTCAACAATGATTTTCATCCAGAAAGCTCAAATCCAAGACTTTGTTTAAGGGGACTAAATCTAGTTTAACTTGGAACAACGATCTATTGGTACTATATTAACCGTTAAAAGGTTGTCAAATTTAATATTTTTTTTTCAATAAATAAAAAAAATGCAAACAGACAAGCACTACCAGCATAAGATTGGTTTAGAAATTAGAATGTTTCTCTGGGGTTTCAAAACTGGTTTCTGTTCTGTTACTACTGTGGAGCAAAAGCATGGTATCTGACAGACATGTTGAAATGGAAGATTGGTTGTAATTGTAATAGAATGTTGCGATTGCAGAGGATTTAGGGAAGCAGACTTTGGTGTTAATGCTGCCTCCTACTAAAAAGAAGTCTTTTTAATAAAATGGTAGCTTATATTCTGCTTTTTATTTTTCCAGGGAAGGGGATTTTTCATCAACCGCATGTAAGATCCTTTTTTTTTTTCTGAACACTAGCCTCCTTTTCATCAACCTTGCATTTAACAGAATTTGTTTATCTCAACTTGAACTTTGAGATGCAGATCATGATATACTGGGACAACATGCTATATTTGCTGAACAAACAGCTGTATCGTCTTCTAGTCATCCTTGCCCATATATTGCCTACTTTGGACCAATACATCCCTCCACTTCCAACTCTGGTGGAACAGTTTCCGAAGCTTCTAATTTCAGCCACTGGAATGGTCCACCTGTACCTGGTGACATGCCAACCTCCTACACATTTCCTGCTGTTGATCTTCATTATCACAGTTGGGATCACAATTCCTCTCATTTTTCTTCTACCAGCAGCCGTCTAGGCACCACAGATCAGATCTCGGTATCTCCTGGTAGTCAAAGGCCAGCCAGGGGTGTTTCGGAGGTCCCTAGATCCGGATCTTTTATGCATCCATTTGTTGTTGGTCACAGGTAACCCGTTTATAGTTTGTGTACCTTACTAGGATGCTTTAGTATTTGCGGAAGTTAGTATTAATCCTCAAATTCATAGGCTCGTATTGTTGTATGCTGTCAACTACTTAAAAAGAAATTGGGTCAATTGATAGATTAAGAATCGATGGAACTAGACATCTGATGCATCTGCATGTTATTCTGTAGTTCTGCTGCTAGGTCTGGGAACTCTGTTGCATCTTCAATGATCCCTCCGTATCCTGGCAGCAATGCTCGGGCCCGTGATAGAGTTCAGGCTCTTCAGGCATACTATCAACCTCAACGACATCATAATTCTGCCTCAGTACGGACACCTGTTGCTTCTAGCACTCGAAGATCCAGTAGTCATAGTGGGTCAGTTCAATTAGGACCATTGGCCTCGTCACCGGACCAAAGTAGTGGCTTCGTTTATATCCCAGGTTCTTCAGCTCACAATTTTCAAGAAGAAACTCATCTACCAAGCCGCTTTCATGCTTGGGAAAGAGACCATTTGCCTTCATTGGCATTAAATCATGTTGGTAGAGAATCAAGTTGGAGAGCATACCACCAGACTGCCAGTGTGTCAGACCCAAGTATAAGATCCAGCAGCTTTCGATTAAGGCATGAATCGGAAAGAATGCCTTCACAAAATCGGTGATATACTTTTTTTATGTGAAATTACAGTTATTGTGGGAAATCAAAATTTATGTTTGCATGAGAAACGTTACATAATGCTTTTAGCCTGGCTGGCATGTTATGGCAGACTATATACTCTGGCTAGCCTTGGAATTCATGTTTCTGGCAGCCATGTGGCAGTGTGATGGACATTGGTCTCCTCTAGTTTCTCTGCCTATGAGGGCATAAAATAAGAATCATATTTAGCTGGCAAAATTAGGTTTTGGAAGAAATACTGGTGCATTGTCATCTCAAGTGATGAATTAGTGAATGAGAGCATTTGTGGTTGGATTTATTGCAGAGGATAAATCATTTACTTCTCATATCGATGCTCATGCAAATGCAGTGTATCGAAAATACACTTAATCTTACCACTTAATGGCATGTTAATGTTGTGAAATCTTTTATGTTGGGTGGGGTGATAGCCAGTGTTAGATATATATAAAAAAAAAAAGTGACATCCTACTCTACAAAGGCACTCCTTGATTTTCGTATCCTGTGCTTTAATCTTTTCTTTTTTAAATTTTATTCTTCCTATTTTGCCATTTTTGAATTATAATTCTTATATTGATATTTCAAAATTATTTTAAAAATAGAAGAATATCTTATGTCTCAAAATGGCTTGTTGATAATGGTATTCACGAATCAGTTTAGATTGAGTTCCTTCTCTAATTAAAATGTTTTTCATGAGGTTATGAGTGTTTAGAAAAATTTGGTTAGATTTATTTTTTTCAGTTGGAATTTAACAGATGTTAAAAATTTTACAATTTGTTTAATTAATTTATGTAGACTCTCTTAACTTAGCATTACAAGTATTTTGAAAATTTCAAAATATGTATGAGGTTATCAAGATTTTATTACTACTGATTGCTAAAAATTGTTTTCAGCTACAAAAAAACCCAAAAAAGTTAGGTACAGTTGTTCACAGGATTCAAAAGTTCAAATCGAACGAATTTCAATCCAAAAATTCGAATAATTTAATTGGTGTAGTTTTTTCAACTTAATTGAATTCAACCTAATATAGACAGGATAGGAATTAGTTTCAATATCTTACAAACACGTTAAACTTAAAATAAAACAAACATGACTTTTATTATTATTATTATTATTATTATTAATAATAATTTCATTTCAGACTTAATCACTTCTCTTTTATTCAATTTGATTTTGTGACTTGATCAATATATTAAACATGGAAATGCTTATTTAGAAAAATTTAAGCGAACTCTTTTTTTTCTTTCACGACTTTTCCATTACTTTATATATTTTTTCTTCCGTAAAAATTCATAACTTTAAGAGATACCAATTATCATTCATGTTTAAAATATTCGCTTAAGTTAAACTTATATTCGAGATACGTGAGTAATCTTGTATATCTCGGCTTTTACCTGTATGATCCGGTAACTACTTTGGACCGAATTATGAAACCGATCAACCATATAGTTCACCTATTTTCTTATACATATTCAGCCTCTTATTCGTTTATTTACTTTAACTTGTATTAGAGTGTGTTCTGCTTTCTAATTTTTCGATAAAGAAACTCAAATCACATAATATTTGGATTCGGTTTAAGTTAATTTAATCCACTTTGAAAAAACACATTCGAATCTCTGTAAAAATACAAACTAATTCAAATTAACGAAAAAAAAAAGTTGATAATTAATTATCATATAAATCCGAATTGAACTGACATTCACGCCGAAATGTTATATGCTATATACTTCTAAACCTAATAAAAACATAACATTGCTTAAAAGAAAAACTATAAAATTGCAAATTAATAGTGTTATTCAAAACAAAATTAATATTAAAATGTATTAAAACGAAAGATACTGATAAAGTAATATCACAAAAGTACACCTAATAATATATTGATGTTTTAGAAAATAATAATAAAGAAACATTACAATCCAAGATGAAAACTTAAATATTTTGATAATAGAAAAAAAATCACAAATTATATTTATATATTAAAATTCAAAGTTAAATAGCGGTATCAATGTAAAACAAATACAAATAGTGCCACTATAGTACTACCAAAATAATACATAATCATAGAAATTGAAAAATAATAAAATATTTATATAAAATCTGAAATACTTGTAAAATCTGAAATACTTGTAAAATAATACACAGAAAGTATTAATTATACTTAAATAATGTTATTATTATAAAATCAATAAAAATAATATTAAAGTATCATACAACTAATGAGCAATAGTAAACTTACGAAGCAATAATAACTTTTTTTAAATAAATAAATAATAATGTAATAATACTGTAATGAAATACTAGTAAAATGGATTTAGAAAAAAAGATAGATGATATATATATATGAAATCAAGTTTCTTTGCTAAAAAATTAAATTAAGTTTCTATATCATTATTTAAATATTCACTAAGAAATAAATCCATCATGGAGGAATGAATAAAATGAAAAAAAAAAATCGTAAATAATAAAATTTGTCCATGTCATAAGTTTGAATTCAGTTGAGATAAAATTTAAGATATAGAATAAAAGAAAAATAAAAATATAGAACGGAGAATTTCCAATTATTTTATTACACAATTATTAATAAATGTTTTATTATACGGTTAGAGAAAAAAAATTATACAATTAAAAATGATAACTAATATTCGTTTAATTTAAATAATTTTTCATATCTATTTTCGTTAAACCCAATATCATTCCTAAACTTTACTTGTTCAGTCTCATGTTTCGAGCTTTATTTAAGAAAAAACAAATATTTTTCTTCATTATTATATATATAAAAAAATTCCCGTACAAATTATAGGCATCATAATATATGTTAAGTAAAAAAAAAGTATAGTATACATAATAATAACATAATAAGCAGTTTCTAATATTCCTACCAAGAGGAGGAAAAATGAAAACCCTACTTCAAACCAATATATTAGAAAAATAAAATAAAATAAACACAAAACGGAGCGTTTAGAGAAAACCTGAGCTTTTTACAGTTCTGAGATCCACCATATAAAACCTGAAATCCAAACCCTAAATCCACTGCCGTTCTCATCTCTCCTCCCAATCCTAACCTCACCACCTCATCTTCACGTCTCTCAAACGGTACTACTCTCTCTATCATTTATGAATCTTCTTCTTTTTCGTCAATAACAAAGGAAAATTAGGGTTTTCACCTTATTTTATTCTATTTTCTAATTGCTTTAGATACTTGAAGGTTTCATTTCTTTTTATTGGATTAGCAAAAAATGGATTCCCATTGAATTTCGATTAGCATAAACATCTATTTTTCGTGTGGATGCAGAGGTGCGTATAATATAACAGGGGAAAAATGAGTCGAGGAAGTGCATCAGGAGCGAAGGGGAAGAAGAAGGGAGCGACCTTCACCATTGACTGTGCGAAGCCAGTGGAAGACAAGATCATGGACATTGCCTCTCTCGAGAAGTTTCTTCAAGAGAGGATCAAGGTTGGAGGCAAAGCTGGTGCTCTTGGTGACTCTGTCACTGTTGCCCGCGAGAAGACCAAGATCATTGTCACCTCTGACAGTAACTTCTCCAAAAGGTAATGGTTTTCATCCTATTACTGCGTATAAGACGTGTGGCAATAGATTGCTTATATACTAAGTATGATAGCAGGAAGTTTTAAATAGAGGTCGCTGTAAATGTTGGGGTTCTTTGATGTTATGGATGGTTGCTGCAAATGCCATTGATGTGGCCACAATTATCGTGGTTTTTGATAGTGCACAACATTTCATCACCGTGTTTGGGTAAACTTTTGGATTTTAGGTTATGTTTTGGGGAAAATATGAAGGTATAATAACTTGAGCTTCTTTGATAAGCTAAATCTTCTTAAGCTTTGCAGAGATTCTTGTTGTCTAACTTTTCCAAAGCTAAGGACATCATTAATTTTCGCATATGGGAGAAAGGAACTTAGTTCAGTCTACCTTGTTTTCTTTCTCACAAGTATCAATGTTCATCAAAGTCATATGATTTCAATTTTTTTCCATTTATTTTGATATCAGTGAATTAGGGTGTGTAAGTGTTGAACTGCTTGAATTGTGTCAGGTATCTGAAGTACTTGACTAAGAAGTACTTGAAGAAACACAATGTGCGTGACTGGCTCAGAGTGATTGCTTCAAACAAGGATAGAAATGTTTATGAATTGAGGTACTTCAACATTGCTGAGAATGAGGGTGAGGAAGATTAGTTGTCTGATAACACCTTATTCACTGAGTGTTTTGTTTACACTTTTCTTATAGCTAGCTTCCTTTTTGGCAAGGACTGCTTTATATAACAGTGCTTTATTTTGATCAGTTGCAGTTTAACATTTTTGATCATTTAAGAATTTTTGTACTTTTAATGTTAGTTGGGAACAGACTTTGCATATTATTATGTGTTGTCTCAGTCTTTAATATGGATAAATTGCATTATGTTCCTCTCTACTTGTTGGTTGTTTGTTCATTTTCCACTAGTATTGGGGAATTAATTTTCAGATAGTTCTGTTGCTTGGTTGGGTAAATTTTCAGTGGATGCTGTGGGTATTATTGATTTTGGGGAAAATGAATTTTCTTAGCATTCCTCCTAGATTGAGAATTGGGTCTGGGTGAAACTCATTATATCGTTCTATCACTTAAATAGTACTTTCACTTTATCAACCTAATCATTTTTTTCTCTAGTTCACAAAGTATCATGCCTAAATACCATTTTTTGTCGTAATCAATTCTATAAAAATCTATAGCAACCTGTCTTTGAATTGTTAAAGACATCAAACATGTTTTCTTGTGTGACTAAAATAATACTTTAGCCTCAATACTTTCACTTTATCAAACTAATCAATTTTTTCTCTAGCTCTCAAAAAGTGTCACGCCCAAACACCATTTTTTCGTAATCAATATAGCAAGTTTTGTTTGACTTGTTAAAGGTATCAAACATGTTTTTCTTGTGTAACTAAAATAATACTTTGCTTCAAGACGGGTCCCTTCCTAATCTTCGGATTTTGCAGTGTGCAGGGTAGTTGGATAGAAATAGGAAGAAGGGATAGTGAGAATATTGGATTTTGCAGTGTGCAGGGTAGTTGGAAAGAAATAGGAAGAAGGGATAGTGAGAATATTGTTATCATGTGTCAATATGTTGTCAAGTTTCATCCATAACCTTTTACGCCCTCTTGGATAGTTTTTCTTGAAAATTAAGTATTGAGAATCTTCATATATGTGAAAGATAATTTAATAATGTACTTTTCAAGTCAGTTTGATCAACTTCTAATTGGGTGTCATTGAAATTGCTGATTGCATATAATTTCTTCAATGGTTGCCAATGAGTTCTGTCACAAAGGGTATTGTTTCCTTGGGTTGATTAATTAATGAAGTCAATAAATCAATTTCTATTAGTTTTGATACCTAATCTATTTTGTCTCGATATCAGAACTTAAACTTATTATTTTTTTTAGTATGCAATAAACATTTAAATAATGTTAGTCTTTCAAACTTATCCACTTCTTTAAAGTGTTATGATGTTATTTTTTTTTATGATGTTATTTTTTTCTATCGAATTAGGAGTCAAACATTAGAATAAGATTTGCATCATTTGTGTAAATTACATTAAGTTGAAATCTTATCCTGGACAAATTATTTTATTTTGTTATATCTCTTCACATTTTCTCATTCTCTACTAGAGAAAAGAGTGTTTGGTGAGAAAAAACATTAATTTTAAAAAAAATACTAAGTTTGTTAAATTGTTTCATATTTAGCTGTATTTATTTATTTTAATCTCTTTCTATCAGTCAATCTTAACCTTTATTATAGTTTTGTTTATATTTATTCATCAAATATTTTTTTTACTACCAAGTTTACTTAAAATGTTGCGTTCACGGATTGATCTACAAATCCACCAGTTTAATTCTAAATTCTCTAAGATAACTTATACTATCTATTAATCAGAAATTATTGAAATATTTTTTAAATGACCATTATGAAGTTATATTTATATTATTATAATAATTAATGGTTAATGAAAAAAATATATTTTTATACCGTCACTCAATTTTAATTATATTCATAGAATAATGTTGAGCATTTGGTAAACATTGACTGAACAATTTTTTTCAGTGATTTAGACAGTATTTTGTAGATATAAAATAGTTTATATTTATGAATAAATTAAATAAAATTTTATTCAAACTTAGAATAACATTTGGTCAGATTTAAACAAATTTGTCACTTGAGGATAGTTTATGTGATCTCAAAAAATCATACTGAAGTTTTGAATAAAATTAATTAACAATAGTAAAAACTTTTATGCATGTGTAGGTTAAACACTTACTACAACCTTGAATTTTGCATTGTCCCCATTCTTTCTGTTAAACCCAACTTGCATAACTTTTTCTCACAAACAACTTTGATATTTGTGCATTGCGTGCTCAAGACTTCAAATGACACTTCACATTAAAACATTAAAAACACAAGACTTCAAATGACACACTTCACATTAAAAACATTAACATTCATTCCAAGTTTATAAAAGATCATATTTATCAATTTAATAAATTTTAATTAATAAAATAAGTACAAACTTTTTATATAAATATTTTTTAAATACAAGAAGTAAAAAATAAAAAAATAAATTAACTTCTTCATAAATTAAAATTAATTTATACAACAATTATTTTTTTAAAATTATCTGAAAAATTTTATAATTATTTTGTAGATAAACTAATTTCAATTTATAAAAATATATATCACTATAAGTTTTCTTTGAAAAAATCTTATAAACTAATATTTTCAATTTTTTCATGAGATTCAATTGATTAAAATGTCAGATAAAGAAAACTAATTTATATAATATATAACATTAAATATATTTTTAGTTTATAATATTCTTTCAAGTATTCATAGTATTAATAAAACACTTATAAATACTTAAATTAGTACAATATATGTTATAATAATATATTATTCTTAATAATACAAATCATTTGATTTTTTTTTTATAAGATCCAACACTTTTTTTACTTTTTATTTATAATTTAATTTGTTCAATTGAAATCTTTTTGTGGGGTCTCACTTTTTTTTTATTCTCATATTTTCTAGTAAAAAAAAAATTCTCTCCTATTTCTTTCTCACATTTTTTTAACACACAGAAAATCATAAAAAAAACTACTTAAACTAAAAGTACCTGTCCAAAGAAATAATTAACAATAAAAACATTTCAAAACAATTTTTATAAAAAAAACTGAACATGTCAACCTCATTAAAAGAAATTGATAAAACATTGAATACAGTACTATGTTAGTGACATGAGATAATATTTTGATAGCATCTCTCCATCTCCATTTATTTTGAGTTGTTTCTCTTATAAAACATTAATTATTTTTTATTTAAATATTTTTACTTAAATGAAATAAAATTTTGTTTTTAAATTTACCTGAAAAGTAATTATTTTTCAAACCTAATCATTAATGGAAGAGGAAAACAACAGGAATCATGTAAATATTTAAGATTTTTTTTATTCAAATTTTAATATTTAATTAGATAGGATGAGAAAAGAAACTTAAAAGTAGTCTACAAGTTGTGTCCTACACTATAAGTTATTGATAAATTTATTAATTGTAAAAAAAAAAAAATCAGTGTTAAATGTTGTGTGTGGTAACATTTTGTGAATCTCCATGAAATAAAAAAAAAGAAAAAAGTTTGTAAGCATTGCTTGCTTTATAAGATTGCTGCTGCAACACAGTCATGGATTGTCTCCCTTTAATCTTAGCTTCAATTTCCAACACAACAAGCACAACTAAAATGACCCAACAACACCCACTCACCCCCACCTTCTAAGGTAATTTTCCACTTTCAGTGCTGCATGCATGCTTTGTGCTTACACAACAGAGTTTGAGACCCTATTTTATTTATTTTCTTTTGTTTTTGACTGTCATAACATTCATTCCATCCTGCTATTATAATATTATATAGCATTATACATACTCATCCAGTCATGTCATCTCTATCTCCTGTGATCATTTACTTACACAAACAACTCCACTGTCACCCCAATCCAATCCCATCCCATCCCTCAACTTTTGCATAAGAATTAACTCTGCAGTTGAGAAGGGTTGAGAAAAAATCCTAAACAGCACAAGTACCACTCTATTGCATCACCAATTCGTCACACTTGGTCAAGTCATTGCTTCAGTCAAAACTATTTTCCAAAGCTCTCCCAGTCTCCTGCATTAATCACTCACAGATTCATTAGCACTGAATTCTTAAACCAAACTGCAAATTTATTAATTTTAAACTCCAACTCTGAACTGTGCAGTTTCACTGATTGGTCTCTTCTACCTGTTTAGCCTCTCATAACATATCAGTAATCTTATTTTTGTTCTCTCTCATTGTTAATTTCAAATAAATAATACTCTTTCTTGTTAAGTGAATGAAAAATTAAAAGCAATATGCATCACATTAAATACATATACTTTTTTATTTAATGTTTATTTTTATTAAATATTAACCAATTTAGTAAAAGAATACAATAAGTGGAATAATATATTTTATAAAAAAACAGTGAAGTATCACTGTTCTATACTTCTTGCCTCCTTTTCATATTTTTTTTTGAAAATTTTTACCCTTTTCTTATAAAACATTATTTTTTACAAAAAAAAAAATCGTTTTATATTCAGTTTTGTTCACTTGGGAACAAGTAGAACTTTTGTTTAAATAAACAGGGGTAGACTAATCTTAGAAATGATAACTAGACTATGTTTAGGATTTACTCCAACAATCCTGTACATTATTAGCTAACTTTCTTTCATATCTAAATAAAGTGCAAATGAAAATAATTAAAGTCTTGCTATACTAATTCGGCTGAGAAAACACTGGTTTGAAACACAGAATGATGTTAGGATAGATTTAACCATTTACTCATAAAAAGACTAATCCAAGATAAATAACAATCTAAGGAAATTGTAGTAAAACAACACTGAGAACAAATAATTTTTTTTGTCCACTGAACATAGTGCATGGCTTAATTCAGTGAGTTAATTAAACTAACAAAACAACATTTGAAAGGGATGAAGAGAGAATAATGTACAGTTGAAGAGATGGAAAACACTATTCTGAGGTAATAGAGTGTCAGGAATCAAGATACATGACTCTGAATTTGTCACCCCTTTTCAAGTTCTTCTGTTTCTAACTATTCTGAAGTTTTGTGTACATTCCAATTCAACCGCAAAATATCAATCACATGAAAAACTCTGTTTTTTAAGGTAAAACTCAATTCTTTTATTCACCAAAGTCCACTTATTATATGCCAGTGAATGAAATCACAGTAAAAAAATGTTCACTTCGAAATTGAAATTTACATGCATGAAATAAAAGAAAGAGGGGAAGACCATTTACCTAGGATCATTTACCATCTTACCAAAATTGAATTGTGATGATCTAAGAATCAAAGAGGAAATAAAATGGTGGGAAAATCAAGCTGGAAAAGGAGAGCACGTGCAGAATCAGCTAAGGCAAGCTTGAGGGATGTTGCACGTGCCCTGCTTCTCCAGCAAGACGTAGCCACCAATGATGACAATGAAGTTGCTAGCAATGGTGAGCAGTGAGTAACATGCCATGAAAAAGCTCATGCAATGATGCACTTATATACCTGAAGAAGAGAAAGGAGAGTGAGTAAGAGAGTAATTAGTATATGTGTCAGTGTGGAAAAGAAATTAAGACGTTGAGTATTCAAGTGTATATTCTTTAAAGACCCAAATGAGCTAAAGAAGCAATATGAACTTCCCCCACGTACTTTGCGTATGATTTCGAATAAAAATAGAAGGGGGGCACTCAGGACTGTGGAAATCTCCTTCACCTTCCAAAACCCCATTCATTCATTCATCCTTATTCAATTTCATTTTGGCTCAGCTGTTCTCAATTTCTGCCTTAAAAATGTAGCAACATTTAATATCATCAGAGACTTTTTATCATGATTTTAAATAAAAAAACAAGACATTAATTTACTTGGGACAGTTGCATGTTCTTGTTGGTGGGAAGAGATTGGAAGTGATAACAGTCAAGCTAGCATAGATTTGACCTTCAAATTTGACACGGCCCCAGTGAATCTTTATTCTCACATGTTCATCAATCGATTTTCTACATATCACATTTATTCTCCACCATCAGAAATCTTTTTCGAATGGCTAAAATGATCATGAATAACAAAAAAATTCAAATTAAAGTTATTAAATCCTCTAAATTTTACTCAAAGCAATGTTTTTTTAGCTGGTTCATGTAGTTGGTATTGCTCATCAATGACGTGGTTGAATAAAGATGAACTGAATATTGTTGCTTATGTAAGTGTCAGTTTTGTGGGGCACTTTTTGCAGCAGGGCCAGTGCCAGTTTGAAAGAAACATTGTTACCAACAAGAGAGGAGAAAAGTGAGTAAATTGAAAGAAATGCTGTGAGAGTGAGTAATAGATTAACTGTGTGGTTCTACTTGTGTAACAAGAAAATGCAAAGTGATGGAGAAAAAGGTTGTGTTGTGTTGTGATGGTTAACAATTTAACAACCATATTTATGATTGTTAGTGAAAAATTGGAGGAAATGGAAGAAGAGTTAATTTTAGATGTGATGTCAGAAGTTAAACAAAACGTGGAGATTAAGGCGGTGAAAAAAGAGAATGGTAGGTGGTAAAAAGGTGGGGAATAGCGGCTAAGGCTTGCACAGAGACCAAATTGGCATAAACAGGAATACGAAGATTGCGTGTTGAGTGTTACATTTTTCATTTTCAAAGGAAACAAACATACACACTATAATACGTGATGCATACATACAACAACATAAACCTGGAGAAGTTTGGGTTTAGGGTAGGTTTGGAACCCAACAACACACACTCACATTGCTTCTTCATTTCTACAATTATTGGAAACTCTTAATTTCTATGTTGCATTTCATGGTTACCCTGCTCATTTTCACAGATCAATGCATCTTCAACCCTCCTTACTCATGAAAATGTAAACATTATTAAATGATTCTAAATCTTTTTACAATTTTTTTTTTATTTCTGCTAAACATTTTTTTATAGAATTGGTTAAATTAATCTATGGTCTTTGAACTGTTTCCTGTTTTTATTTAGATCTTCGAACTGAACAAAATCGTAATTAAATATTTGATTTTGTAAGCTTTTCAATACGAATTGTTAATTTTTTAAAACCATCACAAATTTTTTAAACCACTATAAACTAATTTTGAAACTTTTACACAATCTAATGACTAGTAATTAGTGTTATTACTTGATTTGCGGAGAAAGTAGCAATCGAGTGAGTAACCTTGAATCTAGTGGGGTCTAGAAGACTCTCTAATGTTTAAATTAATAAGAATGTGAAAAGGAGATTAAAGTATGAGTAAGTAAACAAATAAAATAGATGATACCCCTTAAAGTATGAGTAAGTAAGCAAATGAGAGAATTTGATAAAAAATTTAAATAGCTCAACAATATATTGATTGCTTAATTTCTGAAGCCACTTTAAGAAGATGAGTTGAAGATTTGTTAAAAAAAAATTGACATTTTTTAACAAGTTACTATTATAGTATAATATATATATATATATATATATATATATATATATATATATATATATATATAAATTAAAATTAAAATATAATATTTTATTATGGTCAAAATATCATCACTCTTATTATATATTTATTTATTTATTAAATTATCATTGGGTAAAAGTTAGTTTTGGTATGACATGATACAAAATATTAGAATTATATTAGTGAAGTGGAATGGAAAATAAGAGAATCATCTTACTAAAATTTGATATGATAGTTATATCTTTATTTTATTTTTATCAATATCATTTATAACATTCCAAATTTATAAAACCATTTAAAATATAAATTATTACATCATCTTTCAAAACTGATATTGAGAAATATATTAGGAGATTAGATGATAAATGATAAGTCTATAATAAAATGTACGATAATCGAGGATGGTCAAATATTTCCACTTGGTAAATGATTCTAAGTCACTATACTAGAGTTAGAGGTTAAACCAAGAGGACTTTAAATGCAAAAGATTAAGAGTTTATCTAGTAGAAATTTATAACATGAATGAATGACTTATTTGTTGATAGTCTAATCTTTAGATCTAATGTAAGAAACCTCAAATAATACAAATTGAACAAGACATTAAAAGAATGAAGTAATCATTGCCTATAGACGATTAGGTGAATTAGTAACAGTAAGTTTCTTATATTTACAAAGAGTTGCTAGAATTTAACCATGATATGACAAGTTTAATGGAGAAGGAATATTTCACAAAAATATTAGACAAGTCTAAGTAAGTATCTCTTCACAAACACTATTATAGGTAACATCAACCTCTGTATATTTCTGAAAGGTACCCCTAAGACTCAAAACCCTCAAAATAATTTATTTTTCCAATGTTTTATTGAAAAATGTTTTATTATCTTTCTCATATTTCTTTACAAAAGATTTTTCATTATCTTAGATAAATCGATTTTATAACTTATATTTTAATTTTTTTTTAACTTTGAAGCTTTAGTGGAGAAATGTTATTGATAATCTTTATTGATAATTGTTAATGATTGTTATTTCCCTTATGGGGAAAGGCCTTAGGATCATGATTGTGCCATTATTGACATCAGTTAATGACAGATGTGATTCTTGGGGATTGAAATGAGTTAAATTATTGATGGTGGATTTGATATGTATACATGCTCATCTATCCTAACTAATCAATATCAATTGTCTTTTTTATTTATTTATAAATATAAAGGATGATAATATTGATCAAAGGCTTTCATTAAAACTTTTTAGTGATTATCATTTCTCAAATATTATTTCTGAAGATATTTAGGATGACCTATGGGATGTGAATCACTAAAATGTGTGTGTATCACTTTCCTATGTTTCTCTTGTTATGATGCATGAATTACAAAATAAACATCTAGGGAAAGGCTCATTAATCCTTTAAGGGGTGGTGACTTAGCCTAATACTTTGGAGACTTCATGGGGGCGCAAGTGAAGGAATAGTATTCTAACGTAGTCTTCAGAAGGATCTAGTAAACCAGTGGTCCAGAGAGACTCTAGAAGAAATGACTCAACCCAACCATGACATCGCCTTACTATCAAAGGGATTGCAGCCAAAACAAGATAAGACAAAAAAAAAAAAAAACACGATAAAGTTTAATTTCAATCTCTATATT
>Ga0099824_1000400_pt1 | contig 49650 bp, 15 predicted proteins | sample SiratrowhiteBW_FD_76837 | JGI IMG/M metagenome (GOLD analysis project Ga0099824, IMG submission 76837) | Root nodule microbial communities of legume samples collected from California, USA - Siratro white BW | ecosystem: Host-associated > Plants > Roots > Nodule | place: USA: California... | reverse complement strand
TTTTTTTTTTTTTTTTTTTTTTCTATTTCCTACGATGAAAATATGTTGATAAAAAGACACCTTCTTACCCTTTTCAGTCCACACCCTTCAATCCCTTCATCTTCAAAAAAAAATTGTTCAAATTTTGTTTTGTCCCATGTAAAGGTAAAAGCATTCTTATTATTGTACTTCTAATTTAATATATTTTTTATTATCGATAAAAAAAATAAAATAAAATACACCATCCCACCTTCCTACTTTCCCACAAAACACATCAGTGATGTATTTTATCCACCTGAATACAGACAAGTTTAATGTCGTACTATTCCCCACCAAATTAAGCACATAATAATTTTGCTTCACCCTCCCCACAAACCCCTCAAATTAATAGTTAGAACTTTCTTTTATAAACCATTTTGCATGTGATACGTACCAACTTTACCTAATTCCTTAGGATTTCTTCTCCATCTCCATTGCAGGCCATCACTTAGTTAAATTCAACCGCCTTTATAAAATCGACTTATATAAAAAAATATTTATATATACACTACTAAAAAATCTTATATCTAGCGAAAATATTACACTTTAGATTCAACAAAAACTTTAGACTTATCACATTCAATCCATATAAATAGTCTTTCAATGAAATTAATCAAAATATCAACTAATTATTCCCATCCCAAAAAACTTAAAAATATATTTCATGAAATATAAGAGCTTTACACTTTAAATACAACATGAAATTTCTTATTCCATTCCATGTTCTTGGAAATGATACACCCACACATTGTACTCAACAATAGCATTTCCAGATGTAGCATTAGACCATACAGTCTTTGCCAGTGCATAGCCCCTAGCAAACCTGAAAGCACCACTCCCTCCAACAATTGGCATTTCTCTAATCTCATCCAACACAGCATTCCTCCCAAGCATGCTCAGACTACTCCCCTCATAAGCACCCTCAATGAAGAAGAAATTCATCACCATCTTGAATCCAAAATCATGTTGAGAAGCTAAAGCATAAGTTCCCTGAGCCCTTCCAACCACTTTTGAACTCAAATCTGACCCTTCAGTCAAAGGGTTATCCACCATGAAAGTCACTCCAAATCCACCAAGAGAAAGGGTTGGTGGATCAATGATTTTTATAGATGTTGGGTGTTCACCATCCAAGATGTCATGAAAATAGAAGTGAAGATGTGTGAATCTCTCCACTCTCTCTGTGGGTAAGACTATGTGGGATTGTTCTATGAACTTCCCTTGGATTGTGAATATTGTGTGAATCCACACAATAAACAATACTCCAAATACGCTAATCATTTTAGGTCAATTCATAAACATTGCTAGATCAAGTTGCATTGAAGGCTTATTATAACTAGTTATTTATAGTAGTATGAGATCTCCAAGATCATAATCCAATTTTAAATTGATTGATACAGAGGTTGGACGCGTGATTAATCTTTTATTATTTTATTTAACTTAATTGATTTCAATCATGCACTGGCGTCCGAATTAATTAATACGAATTAGAAAAGTGCATGTTTATAATGAGTTTTATTACTACAGTAAAAGAAAAGAATGATAAAAAAAACTTCTCTACAAATTAAAATTAATTTATATATAAGTTAAATTATAACATTTAATTGTTTTATTTTTATCTTCGACGTCAACTAATCTTAACTTATGATTAATAAATTAATTTCATTTTTATTTACTTTTTTGAAATTCTTTCTACAAAAAAAGGTTCCAAATCTATATTGATAATGAAACTTCTGTTAAACGTTTTGTTTAAGTATATTTTTGCTAGCGTAATGTAAGAGGACATATATCTTATCTTAAATGTTGATGAGAAGTGATTATCGTTACGTGATGGAGAAAAGCAATTTAGGTTAAGATAATATGTTTCATCTATTAATTTTTTAAGAAATGTTTTTACTTAACTCTTTTAGTGATATTTTTAAGTCATAGTTTTCAATCTATAATGTTTGAATTTGAATTTTTTTATCGAGATCGATATCCTTTATATAAATGTGTTGATGTAACATAACATATCCCAAATTTATAAAAGTAAGACGAGCTCTGTAAATTTTTTTTTTTTAAAAAGGAAGAAATCAATAAACAAAACTACATCTGTGGAAGAATGAGTGAGTTAATTATTTTAAGAATGCATCATTCGACAGCATACGTAAAACGAGGTTGATTATTTAAGAATAGTTATGGCATAAACATTCGTAATGTTTTGCGCCAAAACATACATCGGATTCATAAATTTTAAAAATATATTGTTCGTACCCGCCTCAAGGCTATAACAATTTCTCTTTGGTGTCAATTCTTTTTCAGTTCTCAGTTTTGTTGTGCACATATCTTGTATTTAATTGTTGAAGATGGATTAAAGGTTCTTAGTGATGCTTTGGATCAAATTAGAGATAACATCAAATATGTGAGGGGTTCAAAGAATAGAATGATGAAATTCTAACAATGGCCTAAAAGGTTTAATGATATTAATACATCAAATGAGTTATTTCTTTATGTCTATGCAAGATAGAACTCGACTTGATGTTATCAACATGTTTTTGGAAGCTTAGACTTGGCTAATGAATCTTATAAAAATTTCCTTACAGAGGAAGAGTACGAGAGAGATGAAAAAATTGTAGGTTCTTGTTACTCTTTTATTATATCAGTACCTTGATTTATGTCACAACCTGTAAGATGTGTTGGGTATCCAAGTATGAGTTTAAGTCTCACATTGAATAAAAAATGAGAAAGTTAAGCAATATATAAGAAATGAGACCCATAAACATATTGTCTTAAGGTTTTGGATTAAAAGTGATGTCATTCCCTTATGTATGTTTGGCACATTTCTCCTTCTTGTGAGATCTCCATGGTTATACCCCCTCAGATTCTTCCAACAACCACAACAAGATGGAACTCCACTTACTTGATGTTTAAAAGTACTCATAAATATCAACTTGTTTTTAGAAGCTTGCACTTGGCTAATGAATCTTATAAACATTGGCTTGCAAAGGAAGAGTTAGAGAGAGTTGAAAAGTTTGTAGGTTCTTTTTTTACAATATCAGTACCGTGATTTATGTCACAAGTTATCCTACTTCTAACTTGTATTTTTGCAAATTTGAAAAATTCAACATTTGTTGATGTGAAAGATGAGGATAAACTAATTAGAAATATGATTGAATTCATGATAGTCAAATTTGATAAATATTAAGATGAATATAGTGTTTTGCTTATATTTGGTACAATTTTAGACCTAATGATGAAGTTAGAAACATTAGGTTTTTGCTATAAAAAGTTTGATCCACTTACTTGAGTTAAAATTGGAAAAAAGCAAGGAAAAAATATATAAACTTTTACTCAAATATTATATCAAAGGTTTTACTATGTTATCAAATGTTCAAAAGCATAGGTATGGATGGTCTTCATTCTCGTCTATTTCTAAACCAAGTCTCTTTCTATGGAAGTTACTTACTTTAATATGTTGCGATTATTTTGAGTTTTTGTTATATCTCTCCATTATGTATGTTACTAACATATTATATCATAATAAGAAATAAAAATATGCAAGCTTTTAATAATTAATAAAATTGGAATGACACAACTTAACACTTATTTTGATGAACCAACTTTAAATTTTGATTTCTTTTAGCAAATGGGTGTATTAGAATGTTACAAAAATAACAATCAACATATTTTAGACCTTATTATAATGGCTAGATATTTGTTGAGCATTCCTATTACCACAATTGCATTTGTATCTGCATCTGTTAAATAAGTGTAAATAATTATTTGTATTTGAGCTTATCAAGTCCAATAAGAATAAAATTTATAAATATTGAAAGATAAATAATCTAAAAACATATTCAAATCATACCATTCATAAAAAAAACCCAAAACAATTCAACTAAAGATAGCAAAATCAAGAAAAAAAATTAAAGATAAGATCATAACAAATGTGATGATACTAGCATGAGAAACATTGAAATCTAGACCATTGATCTAGATCTAGATCTTAAATATGAATGTTAAATTTAAATTTTCTCTCCTTTGTCTTTTGCATTTTTTACCAACATTATAAGACTTTTAGGTTTAGAGTTTTGTATCATTTTAGAGATCTAGGATTATTTAGCATTTGCATTTAAGCATGAAATGGAATAGATAATCATTATTTTTTAAAAATAAATTTTTAATATTTAATGAATTGAGAGAGTATTTAAGACTTTTTTGAAAGAGAAAGATAGAGAATTATCTTTTTACTTGAGTCTCATTTTATATTCTTAAATAAAGTAACAAATCCATCAAAATTTATCTTAAGGTTTCATTCTTTATAATAAATTTCTATTGTTTTATCTTTTTCATGATTTTATTCTTGTTCTTGTTTAATTATTTTGCTCATAACTTTCATATTTATATAATTCTTATTAATTAAATTTATATTTAATGATGAATATCTTAAAATCATCTTGTTTTCTAGATTTAAAAAAATAAACAGAGTAAATTATTAATTCTAATCAAGTTTATCATAACTAAACTCATATAAATTTTTATATTCAAATTTAAAATTATTTTTTTAAAATATCACTCTTTATTCTTTTGGTGTAAATTTTTTAGGTAATTTATTATAAACAAATATTTATATTATTCGAATACTTAACTGTATTTTATGTTAAAAATATTAACTCACCTTTATTTTATAAATTTTATTATAGTAGTGTGATACAATATGTTCTAACATGGGAGGAGATAGTCGTAAAAGTGATACAATTAAAAGAAAACAAAAACTCCTTTTAAAAGTTTATGTATATACACATATTTTGTTTTAAATTTAATATGCATATATTTATTTATTTATTAGAAGTTTGTATTGTTTAATCACATACGAATCTATATTATTATGATACGTTACAAATATAATAATAATTATCATTATTATGATAGTCTAAAATTTAATAAAATAAATAAAATTTTAAAATTACAATAATAAAAATTAAAATAATATTGTTAAAATAAAATAAAAATATTACAGAAGCAAAAAATTATTTATAGCTAGTACAGCAAAATTTCAGAGGCACTTGCTTCATATATATATATATATATATATATATATTTTGTTTCTTTCACTTAATTAATTTTTAATATATCAATAATGTTTTTCTTATTTTTATTTTTAAATTTTTTTTATAAAATATTTTTTTTTCATATTAAGTCACTTAATAAATAAATACAATTAAGTAAAAAGTTGTTAAAAATTATTAACTTTTCTGATAAATATTAACAAACCTTTTTCATAAATAATAAAAAAAATCTAATAAATATTAAGAAATATCTCTATTTATTTTTAAGCAATATAAAACTAAATATTTAAAAATAATATATTAAATTAAATTTTTAAAATTAATCATATTAAATTGTATATATTTTAATAATATTTAATATAATTTTTATTATTATTAAAAATATAAAAAAGATATTTTTACAAATATAAGAAAAAAAATTATTTAATATATAAATTTTAAAATAAAAATAATAAAGATATTATTTACATTTTAAAAATTTGATAAGTGCTGGAGCATTTTCTATCGTACATGAATCATCCACCAATTTCAGACGGCACCCTTTAAACAGAAGACAGAACATCTATTTAATCCTTAATATTCTAGTTTAAGATAATCTCCAAACTTTAATAAATAATTTTATATTTTTATAAATAAAATCTCTATATATTATAGTTAAAATATAATTTATTCCTCCAGACAAATCAAATTAAACTATAATGATAACAGATAAAAGTTAAATCGACATACAATGACCAGTTTCCAGATTGAATCACACACAGTTATGATAGAATACACGTGTCTAGAACATGAATCTCACGTTTTTGCTCATCACAAGTGTCTCATATATATTATTTTTTAATAACTTATTTAAGAAAAATATAATTTAATTATTAATATTTTAAAAGAAAAAAGAACTTTTTTTTTTTTCTTTCTCTTTCTTTCTTTCTGTCCCTCGAGAAATTCGAGGGTAATAAAGAAACGAAACACAGTGGTACTTGCTTTCGCTTTTTCTATAAGTGAACACTTTATCGAAACACAACCATAGTAACAAACAACAATGGATGTTCCTCTTAGATTCTTGTTCCTTCTCTCTCTCACTCTCTTCTTCTCCACACTCCCGACCCATCTTCATGCATCATTCTCTCACGAATCCCACATCGAACTTCCCTCACAGACTCACCAATCTTCTTCGCAGAAACAGACGCAGCTCCACTTCTTCTACCACGACCTTCGAAGCGCCAACAACCCCTCCATCGTGCAGATCGTCGACACCCCCAAGAACGTCCCCAACGGCTTCGGCTCCACCTTCGTCATGGACGATCCCATGACGGAGGGCCCGGACCTCAGCTCCAGGCCCGTGGGGAGGGCCCAGGGGCTCTTTGGGCTGGCCTCTCTCAACGACCTGGGCATGTTCATGCTCATCAACTTCGCTTTCACGGAAGGGGACTACGCCGGAAGCTCCTTGAGCATGCTCGGGAGGAACCCCATAGCGGAGCAGAACCGAGAGATGCCCATCGTCGGTGGCACCGGCGTGTTCAGGTTCGCCACCGGCTATGCTGTGGCCAACAGTGTCGATCACATTTCTACCCCTGAGCATTTTGTGGTGGAGTACAATGTCACTGTGCGCCATGGCTAATGGAGCATTTTGGGTTCATTTTTCATCTAGAAAAAAAAAAAGTAGAAAATTCTGGTTTTTTCAGGAGTTTCAGTATGTTATTTGTAGTTCTTTTTAGTGATTTCGGTTTCTCAGGGATTATTAGCTGTTTATTTTTTCGGAGAATGTTGATAAATTCCAGAATCTATTTTGTGGATCAGTGGTAACCACCATCTTTTTGTTACTGGTGCTGTACTTACTCATTCAGCAACATCACCTTGATCCTCAGATTATTATCTTCTTAGGATGGTATTTTGTCGTAACAGTACCTTAATTATCTATAATCTTAGAGAGAATTGAGTTTAGAAAGATTAAATTTTTGATAAATAAAGAAGAGATATACCTCTAACCTATTTAAGAGAAGATGACTCTTTGGATACTTGAAAATCCAAGATGCATAAGAGAACTAGTTGTTTACAACAATCCAATTCAAGAAGCATGTGACTATTCAATGTGGTTTGTTCGCCCTCATAGTTATTGCTTAGGTCAAAAGGACTAACACTAAACATCCAAATCTGCAAAAAATCCACATAGCCTGCAATTGATTGATTGCCGATCAGTTCTATTGTAATTACTGATTGACTACTTGAGTTGGCCAAAAGTATCATGTTTTAGGAAGCAAACAAAGAGCATGCACCCATCTCTGGATAAAACTTGTTATGTTTTATATGAATTGTCTTAAAAATAATTTAATAGAATTTGATGCATTCATTTGATCTTAGAGATGGAGCTTTTCTCTTGCTGCATTCTGTTATTCCTTTCTAAATTTCAGAGCCCACTTCTTTAGGTATGAAGTTGAATAGTTTATACATCTTCACCTCGTGATTTAATATGAATTAGTCTTATTTTTTTCTTTTGTTAATAGATAACTCTTTATAACCAATTAAGAGAAAATGAAAGATGAAAAAGTTAATATTAAGTGTGAGTTTAATTCTTAAGCTTAATTGCAGAAAGTAAAGCAAGAAGACCATAAATCCAAATGAGAAAGCAAAGCAAGAAGACCAGAAATCCAAAACTTCGAGACCACAAATCCAAATGAGAAAGTAGAGTAAGAAGACCACAAATCCAAAGCTTTGAGAAAGTAGAGTAAAAAGACCACAAATTCGAAGCGTTAAGGTTCATTACAAAGAGAAATTGAGAAAAACATAAAATTTAGTAACATGAGCTAGACTGAAATTTCACTCTCATATAACATATAACTGAATCCCAATATAGTTAATGCTTATCAAATGTGTGCATGCCACAGCAATACACTTCCCTACATAACCATATTGTTCATCTTCTAAACTGTCCAGGCTGACACAGAAAATAGTGGCTTATCATTCCAGCATACAAACAAACAATTATTCTCCGGACAAAGCTTGTATCCATTTCCATAACCATGCAACTGTTTTGTTGCTTGCATCATCCCATGATGGCTAATATGCCTCTTCTCAAACCCGGCCATTTCTAGCTTAGGGATCCAACTCTCAAGTTTCTCATGTCTCTCCTTTCTCTCAACTCCTTCACCTGCAACAATGTTCTTTATTTCTTGCCCTAGTAGTGTCCTCTCCATGATGATTCTCTCTACTACTGTTGTTGAAACAGTTGATTCCAAACAGTTGAACAATGCACCGTAAAAGTCCAATGCTTTCTCAACCCTTTCTGTCAAAGAACCATTGACACTGGATTCTTGTTCAGTAACAACCATCACTCTAGGTTGGAGTTTCCACAGGCCATTTAGAAAGTGCATCATCTTGGTTGAAGTAGCACAAAGAGGAAGCTGTAACAACAATGATCCAGAACTGGGGTTGGTCTTTTGTTTCCCAAGCATCTCAGCAAATGTCCTTTGATGCATTGGTTCTTCCTGCGAGCTCCTGATGCAGACCATTGCATCATCAGTGGCCAGAAGAGTGTGCAGCTGAAGCAATGAGCTGATTGCAAGAGGCTCTCCTTTCTCCACAGGCAATTCTTCAAGGTCAAGATTCTCCAAAGTGCTTACAATAGCATTGAATTGGAGATTGAAATGCAAACTCTTAGCTTCTACTCTTAGTTGAGTGGCCACTTCCTCTAGAATTTCCTTCTTCTCATGTATGCCTGTGATTTTCAGAGATGAGGGGCTCTTTTGGCTTTCTTTTAATCTATGCATAAGATAAATCCACTGAGCAGCATCAGATGCACAGAGATCGATGATATGGATCATTTCTTCTCCTTCAATAGCTTCAGCAATGGCATGACTTGTGATTACATATGCAGTCTTTAAAAATGGATACAGGTCATAGAATGTCTTCTTAACAAGCTGTTCTTCCGAGGTTGACATTGTTTTTGACAAATTAACAGCTTTAGGTACTCCCCGCAAATTTTTCAGGACTTGGAAAGCTAGACCCTCACTAATGTAGGTGGCTACCCTTTGCATTGCATCACCATAAGGAGAGACAATGTGAGCAATATAGTCCAGTCCAGTATCTGCATTCATGATGCTTCCTGATTCAATAAACTTGGCACAGGCTTTAAGAATACGAGCCAGGTATTTATCCCTATCCTCCCCATTCATATCTTTCAGCCACGGGTACGGTGAATCTAATATACAAGAGATAGCTTTATCAGAAAATCTGGAAAAGAACACTATAAATACATTAAGAGTGTTGCAAACTTATAAGGTGTTATCTCTGCGTTATTTCTAGTCAATGTAGGATAGGTTCAGGTACCATCTTAACAGATGAACTTTAAGTCTAACTTAACCTTATAAAACTGGCTTGTAAGATGAGGTTTACGTCTAATTATGTACTGTTGAAAGATCTTATCTTTAGTTGAAATGGAATCTCCAACATCACAAGCTTAAGTTTTTGAGATAGTTCATCCTTGACATGATCTTAGACATTAATAAGCTTTGGGGATAACTCGAGCTTTCATAAGGCGTTGGTGACAAGAACAAGATACAAGGGCAAAGGACAAATTGTTCTAGCACTTTTTGTAGATTAACACATTATTAGAAAAACAAGGTTACATGTGGGATATATAAAATGTTCTACTATGTAGAGAGAGTATTACCTGTGTCCATAAGTTGGTTCTTGGGCATCCAAAGGACAAGGTACACCACCAAGCAACCTCTTAGCTTCTCACTACATTGCCAATCCTATTGAAGAACACAGATAAACATTCCAAGAGCATCCAAAGTTCCTATAAGTGCAAGTAAGGCTTCATAGAGAATATGATGTTGAGTTTCATGCGGTAAGTAAACCGGTAGAAGTTAAAATTCTTGTCATGAACGGTGGCTGCATAGTTAGCAACAATGAAGAGAGTTGGTCCTGTCACCATGCCAAGTTAGTCATCAAAACTTCTAAACCATTATTGTTTGGCTGCATATAAAAGGTTATCTAGTCACAGATAAGGACACTGTTAGAAGAAGTTTGTTTTGCAAAGGAGACAAACATGGTGTCATTATTACTCCCTAGTTTATGGAGCGAGAATGAGACAACTCCTAAGGGACAAAACGTAGATAAAATATAATATGTTCATTTATGTAAAAATGTTCTAGCAACATTTGTCAGTAGCATAAATTTTATCTTTAGGATAAACATAAGTTTTGTACGATATACTACAAGGGTGCAACATTCAAACAAAGTTTCCTTTTGCTTTGAGACACACGACCTTCTTATGTAAAATTAAAGTCATCAACTATAGGTTTAACGAATGCTATATACTGATGGAGAAAGCAATGGTTAATATTTTGTAACTTTCCTATTTGGACATGGAAATCTACTAAAATATATGCAATGTAACCACATAAAAGCAAGAATCCTTTCAAGACCAATGCTGAACATGATGAGTATTTCACGAGATTATGGAAATGTGAATCGGTTAAATCTAGGTACCAAGTGGGGTCAAAACAGGGAACGGCAACAGAAGATGAGGTTGCAGATAATAACTACAATATTGATCAATTGCATTATGTTGATATTTTTGAAACATTTAATAGTCATGAGATACTGATAGATAAGATGTCTTGTAAAATATCTAATTTTATGTAAACAAATGTGGAAGTGTATAATATCTGTGTGATTGCATTTAACAACTAAGACGCCCTTTTCAAATTTTGAAACTGAGACGAAAGGCCAATATTTTTCTTTTCTAGTTTGTAGATGAAGTGTTGCCAAGCCATAGGTGATGGTGAGATTGCAAAGAGATATTTGTCTTACAAAAAAGAAAAATATTGTGTTAGTTAAATTTCGCTTATTCTGGATATCCCATGACCTATGCTTGATGATGGGTAAAATCAAGGGAACAAACATCGGAGAGATATTAAACATTGTCAGGAAAATCAAGGAGAAAATACCAACACAAGGAATTAACAGTACTTTCATTCCAATACCTTACATTGTGTTGTAGGTCTTCTTTCTTGTATGTTACTTAATGCGTGACTAAACTCACACTTAGATATGTAATTGTTATTACGGTTAAGGTTTAAATAAATAAAAACAAATAAAAGGCATGTATATTGCAACAAAGGCACAAGACTTCCTTTTACCAAACTGTCTTACCCTATCCAATGTTTCATGCACAGCCAAACACATTGAAGTAACATACATACCCAAATATTTCTTGGGCAAAACTATGCCCTAGTTTCTCATAAATATTTTCCATTTTTTATTGATAATCCCATCACTTTCAGCTGTTGTAAATGAAAATGAGTGTTGGCTAATGTTATATCTGCTAATATCACTGAAAAAGATACAAACCAAGTGCAGTTATATAAACAAATTTTGTTTGCATATTAACCCAGGTGAGAATTAACAGTTGATATTTTACTGAAATGAATGGATATTAACATCAACAGGAATACAAGATGGATATGTTCTTTGGCTATTAAATCATCACCACCTCTAGAGAACAAAAACGTAAAACCCTCTATACATGGAAACAATCAAAACCTACAAAAGAAAAAAAGATGAAAATAAAAACCCATCCACCTTCTTGTCTTGTTGATTACTTCATTTTAAACCAATTGAAATCCATGGCCATGCAAGGGTCCTTTATATGAACATTCATCTCCTACAACTCCAAGCTGATACAGAAAACAATGGTCTATCACTCCAGCAGACAAGCAAACAATCATTCTCTTCTCTAAATTTGTATTTACTACTATATCTCTGCAACAGATTCTTTGCTTCTATCCTCCCATTGTAGCTCAAAGGCACCTTCACAAAACCAGCCATTTCAAGCCTTCGAATCCATTTTTCAAGTTTCTCATGTCTTTCCTTTCTATCAACTCCCTCACAAGCAATGATATTCTTTATCTGCTCTCCAAGAAGCATCCTCTCAAGTTTTTGCCTCTCAACTGATGTTCTCATCACAGTAGAGTCCAAGCAATCAAACAAGGCACTATAAAAGTACAATGCTCTATCAACTCTCTCCATCAAATTTGATCCATTCAGATTTGATTCTTGCTCAGTAACCACTACCAGTTTTGGCTGAAGCTTTCGCATGGCGTTCAGAAACATCCCCATCTTAGGCGAGGCACCAAAGGAAAGAGGTGACAGTGCAGAATCAGGACTCAAGATAAATGCATTGATCATATCTCTCTCAAGCCACTCAGCAAAAGTTCTTTGCCCCATATGCACTGCTCTCTGCAGATTCATAGATGCTGCTGCGGCTGGGGAGATTTTTCCAGCCATGTCATCATCAGTGGAAAGAAGAGAATGCAGCTGAAGAACAGAAGTTATTGCAACAGCATCTCCTGTCTTAACAGGCAACTTCTCAAAGTCCACATCTTCCAGTTTGCTAACAACTGGGTAGAACTGCAAAGGAAAATCCAAGTTCCCAGCTTCAGATGTCAAATGAAAGTTCATCTGGTCTAAGACTTCTTTGGTCTCATGAATGTCTGTGATTTTCAGATGGGGTGGACCTCCCCGGCGGTTTTTGAAAGTGAGTAGAAGATCTATCCATTGAGCTGGCTCACAGCAATGGAGATCAATGATGTGAACCACCTTTTCACATTCCATGGCCTCCACAATGGCTTGGTTTGTGATGAGGTATGCGAACTTCAGAAAAGGACACAGTTCATAGAAGTATTTCTGAACAAGGATATCTTCTGAAGACAGTGATGTTTTTGAGGGATTGATGGATTTATATACACCTGGCAAATGTTTTATTATCCTGTGTCCAAGTGCTTCACTGAAATAACTCACCATCCTTTGCACTGCATCACCATCAGGAGATGAAATCTGAGATATGTACTCAAGGCCAATATCTGCATTCTTAATGCTTCCAGATGCAACACATTTGGCACAGTCAATAAGAAGTCTTATTGGATTTAATCCCTGGGAGTCCCATCTCAGCTCCCTCATCCATTGATATGGTGAACCTATTCAATCCATAATAGATGGATTAGCATAAGTAACATGTTCATTCCACTCAGCATGTAAATGTTAGAAACAAGCATCAGTGTCCAGACAAAATAGGGAAAATAGTGATTCCATGTTTCTTTCTCGGTCTCAAGCTTTGGTTTTTTTAACCAAGTTGAAGAGCTGGTGTATGTTTTTTTTCAAAAACAAAAACTTAGAAAAAGTGCAAACGAACAGGCAAAATTCTTACTATAAACAAGTCATCAACTTCATGGGGTAATTATTTCTGCTCTTTCATCAAACTCAGACTGTGTAAAAGAGAAGTTAGTTGAAGAGAAAAGTATATTTTCATACAGAAAAGTAAACAGTAATAATGCCGAGTTATCTCATATTGAGTAATTGATCAACTTATCATTATTTCTTTTAGTTCAGAAATTCACTTTTGTTCTGGTGACTTTAGTTTTACACTTCTTAAAATGTTGTGCTCTGGATTTCTTTCCATTACTTCTGAAATGCTTAAAACTTTTAAACAATTATTTAACTATCCTTAAGAAAACCAAGTGAACCATATGAACAGTTTAAACTTTCTTTCTATTGTTTTCTGTTCTTAATGCAGCATTTTCTTTAGCCATGCCAACAAACAAAAAAAAAAATCATTACCTGAGTCCATAAGGTGAAACTTGGACAGCAAATCAATACTCACACAAACAACTTCAAAATAGTAACAGATAGTGTTTTTGGTGAGGCCAAAAAGGCCTCTAAGAGCAACTAAACCAAAAATCCAAAACTGTTCCCCGGCTAGTTGCAAAGCTCTGAAGTGTTTGGTATGAGGGGTTTTATAAGTTAGTTGAATTGAAGGTCTTGTCTTGAAGAGTTTCTCAAAGACCCAAAAATGAACAAGAAAAAGGGTTGATAATGTCACCTCTAATTTGTCATCCTTCTGGTGCAGCAAGGAATATGCAGTTTGTGAATTGCTGGGTTCTCTCTACCAAGATTTGTCTCTTTGTAGAGTACAAGATTTGAGTGCTGGCCAAAACAGGTATCATTGTCAAATACAAGCATGTCCAAACAGGACATACTTGTTGCATAGTGGTAGATGATGAGGATAGCAAGGAAAAGCTTAGGAAGATCCTCCAAAATAAAATTGGATTCATCTTGAAGGCTAGACCCTTCACTTGGTAACTTCTCCTTGGACAAAGGAGAGAACAAACAAGTCAATACCTGAGTTTGAGAGGAAAATGTGTTAAAATTTTCTATCAGTTGAATTTTTTATAGTTTGGTATACTTTGTTTCATTAAAACATAAGCTGGATTTATCTTATATATTTTGTTTGTGACTCTAATATAAGTGATCAACTTTGCTTATCATCTTCATGTATTTAACAGGTTTTTAATTGCCACAACAGCTAAAACCACAAATAAGATAAAAACAAACAAATGATATAAAAGATTTTCCGCTTCTGGCAGAAATATTCATTAAAAGCAACTATAAGAATAAATCTATTATAGTGTTAGATTCTCAGCAATAACAAATTAAGAAAACAAGAACAAAATTGAAAAAATAATAGAAGGTATAAGGTCTATACCTGTAGAACTCTCTCAATTTTAATGTGTTTGACCAAGTCTATGAAGAGTCTATATATAAACCATATACATATACAAAAAGAATAACAAAAGACCGTTCAAAAACAAAATAGTTAAAACAATTATAACAAACATATGCTATGGTCTCAACAAGCCTATACGATTTATAGTAGATAATCTTCCTCTTCTTCACTTTAAACTGTCTTGTAAGTTGCTCAATGATTTAGAGTCAATATTATAATCTTTTTTATGATTACGATTTCCAGATTTTAATTAATTTACAATTTTACTTTAATTCTCAAATTTACATTTTTATGTTTTTATGTTTTTATCATTAAAACTACATATTTTATGATACCTTAAATAAGTATGTTAGGTCTAAAGTTTCATCTGATCAAAATAAAATGTCAAACTAAATATTGGATAAAATTGTATGTTTTCTAGAATATGAAGCCTAAGGTCGCTTGAAAAAAATTAGAGAAATCAAATTTATGAATAAAAAATTAAAGCAAATTTAGTACAAAAACATAATTTAAATCGGAGAAACAATGTTAAAAAAGTTTATGTGTTCACCACTCATTAGTCAAGAGAATTATTGGTGAAATTTAAGTAGATCATCATGATAATTAAATGTAGACCTACGTACTGTACAAACATTTAATTTCAAGATAATAATTAATAATAGCATGATATATGAAAAAAGTTAAGAAAAAACACAGAGATAGTTCGCTTTTTTACATATAGTTTTATTTTATATATAAATTTATTTTAGTGATGTTTAGAATACATAATACTGATAATCGGATATAAATTCTAAAATTTAAAATCTAACGTTTACATGTAACATTTAGCAACATAGTTTTGACACGCCAAATTCAAGATCTTCTATATAATCCTTTGAATGTATATTTATAGCTTTTAACAAGGGCAGTATATTATATTTAATTATTATATATATGACTTTTATTAAATTCAGGATTTATGATCTAATCCACCATTCATTACTGATAAGTATTGAATGTGCACTTTAATGTTTATGAAATATTTAAGACTTAATTAAATTTTAAGAATTATATGAGGTTGGATTACTTAATTAATTTTGTATATTTTTTAGTCTCTTTTAATTTGTCTGACAGGAAAGATGAAAGTAACCATCTTCTCATTCCATTAACAACAAAATCAAATGATATAATACTTAGACGAAAATAAAAATATTTTAAACAATGAATAGAATAAACTTTTTTTTAATGGAAACTCAATGAAAAATACTATAATTATTACTTAATTAAGTTAATATTTTACTTTCAAGCGTTTATGTTTGTTTGTCTTTTTTTTCTTGGATACCCAGATTCATTCCGGTTTTTTAAATGGTTAGATGAAGTTGATGCTAATGTGCATGCAGCAGAAACAAACTGTCTGAAAATGAGTTTCAATAGCTAAGGAAAAGACAGAAAAGCTACATAAGAGGTTGGGAGAAGAGAGAAGAAAGGGAAGGATATTCGTTTGAGCGGTTTTAGGCGAGCTGAACAAAATACTTCCTTGTGGATGTAATTTGTAGTGGGTTTTATTAGAATGCTTAATTTAATGATCAACATTATAATTTTTGAACGTTGAAATACTTTAATTGTGGACGTGATATTGCAATACTCATTTGCTTTTATTAATGTTCCATATAGTACATTAATTTAATGTGAATTTGATATATTTTTATTTCAATTGATTTCATTGAAATGAATGCAATAGAAGTAAATAACAAGGACTATTAAAGTGTAGAAAGTTGAAACAAATGAAGAGCATTGATGAATGGTATTGCTTCAATTTGAAGATTTGTTTATGATAATTGGACTATATAAAACAGTAGTCCATGTAAAATTTGTTACTATTGTTTCAAGTTGCAAGAATGTATGTAAATAATACATTGAATTAATATCTCCATGTACTTCATTAGTGTACTTAATAATTGATTCATAAAATTTTACAATATCATGTTAAATAAACGGTTACAGCACATGTTAATCAACTATGTAGTGTATCTAATCAATTAAACTGATAATCTTAAGTGATACATATGACAGGTATTAACATGAATTCTATAAGTCACCACAAAGCAGGTCATCAATGTTCACTATTTTGAAGGACTAAAAAAGGCACTGTTATTTTTGGAGGCGTAGAGGGACTAAATATATTTAATCTATAATCTTAATCATAGCTATGTGATAAGAAACTAATTAACTCCTATGCAATATACATATACGGTCCATTTTCTTTACAAAATATACAAATTGCTGGCAAACTGAACCTCGGTTATAGTGCCAACAATCTTACAAACATGTTATTCAACAATGAGAAGTGATGGAATGCAAAAAATATGGTATTCAACTTTTTCTTAGTGGATTGACATCCAAAAATCCAACTTTAAGGGGGAATGTAATGCAAGTTAGCTGCCCCAAACGAACTGAAAAATGTTCCTACTGGCAACTGCGTTGATCACATTGTTACTCTGTCTTTGAAGCATCTCCTCCTGTGCATGAGCATCACCGTCCTAATCAAATCAAACAATTAGAAGGGGTAAAATTAGAAGTGGAAGGGAGCAGAAGTTGGTGACAGAGCAGCTAAAAATGAACTGAAAGAACGCCATAAAATGGACTAGCTCTCAAGTCTCCAATACTAGTGCCATTTCCCAAGATTCTAAAACATATCATTCTAAACATACTCGTATCAGCGTATAAGAAATAGACCCGGATCCAGATCTATTATTCTGGAAATTTGCAGCTTTAAAACTCATCCATACTGAATGAGTACTGAACAGTGAATACTGATATACTTGGAATCAAAATTCATTACTTTCTCAACACTTATGCCAGTTTTTGTACAGACTCGTGAAACAAGAATGTTATTCAAATGCAGAAATTAAAGAAACAAATAAATCAACAAAACAAAAGAGTATCAATTAAAAGTGCAATATTTAATTCAATTCAAAAGCTACCCAAAGATCTTCCAAATCCTAGTTATAAAACCAAAATGTTGGACATAAGCGGGTGTAACGTGTTGAACACAAATTTAACTTTCGGGACTCTGCCCAAGTTTCACTCTTTGGCGGAAACATTCCATGATTAGGTTTTACTTATCTCCTGATCAAGCTAGATTAGTTTAAAGTGAAACCTTGGAATACCGATGGACCACATCCATGGACCAAAAAATCCTAGTTATAAAACATAACATATTATATGGGTATTGAGTAGTGTGTACTGCATCCAAAAACCCTCACTCCATACAAATTTTTGCAGGTAAACCATCCAGTCCAGTCCGAATCAAATTGTCATTCCCAAACAATTGACTTCCTAGAAGGGAGAAAGAAATGAGGACTCACAAGTAGTGAGTAAGCACGGGCAAGAGAGAAAAGTGTAGGGAACAGATCCAACACAGCCATGGCAACCTCCTCTGTAACCTGTGGGACCTGCATTTGCAAATTCGAAAATGTTTGGATAAAAACAATATTAATTATAGATGAAAATCATGGGTATTCGAGTTAAACATCCAATTTTACAAGTAATTGAAGTTCATTACATAAAAGAAAGGTTCAAGAACAACAAACATGTTGCTCAATGAAATTGCACAAGACCAAAAACAACCGTGTCATCCAGCCAGTTCTTGATCATATTTCAATACACCATCAAAGTAAATTTGAGGATCCACCGAAAAAAGAATACAATTTTTCCCAAGTACTGAGGAGCAATGATCCAAAAATAAGAATGCAATTTAAGCTGTGCTGTGAGTTCTGAAAATTGCCAGTAAATAGCATTTGAAAGCAAAATTACACCCGAAGGTGGTGTAGATGTGTTTTCACTTGCAAATTAAAAAGGTACTCAAGGTCAATGGATTCAGTTTAGTTGGACAAATAAACAATCAATAGAAAAACAGTTCAAATTAAATTTTTAAATTGTTAGTACCTGCATAAGCTGGATGGCAAATACATCACTAACTGTCGTTTTATCAAGGTCTTGACACCTTTTGATAAATTCATCAAAAGGAGGGCATGTCCCAGAGGACTTAACATTGTCTACAAGAATTTCTGACTTGTAATATTGAGAAATTGCTTGGGTAAGATAACCATACTTCTTTAGAGTGTCACCTAAGCCACTTGTTCTCTGTACATCAAATCCCTCCAGAATCTCTGTTGTAAAACAACTGTACAAGGTAGGATTTCAAAGTCTGAAAGAGACTAATTTTGACGTGAACAGAAAATTGAAAATGTTTTTGAGCTTTTAAAGATACAGGCATACAATTTGAGTAAGCTTCACTCGAGAAATCTAGCAACCCATTCCCATCACACTGCTACATAAACCTCATGAAATGGCATCACCACAACAAAACATAAGAACTCTACCCACCACATCACCAAATAAACAAAAAAGTCAATGGAAAATTTCAGCAATAGATGGTTGCTCACTCGCTTGCACAAAGCAAAAGGTCAGAAATGATGCTTTCCCTTATCAATGATAGAAACTACAAAGGAACAAATGAAAAATGTAGTACTCAGAAATAGATAATTTACAGTCAAGAGATCAGAACAATATACAACAACTAGTATGATTATTAAAGATAGAAAGAAACAAAGTTTCATTTGATGAACCCCATTCAACCTAGACGCAGGTATACTTTAGGGAGTGTTAGGTTTATGAAATTTCGTTTCCACCTCCTGTTTTTACTAATAAATTACAAAACAAAATGTTATCACAAAACCGAACCTTAGCATTTGTTATGATATCATAACAGTCAATAATGATGGTAATAATGTTGCACATCAGCCTGAATTTGGTTTCTTCAACTTCCCCCACAATGGCAAGCCGCACAATGAATTTAACGAAAAATAAAATAAAATTACGTACGCAGTTTTTATGCTCTCAGCAGCTTCAGAAGTATTTGGGTCACCTTCCACAAGATATATCAGCTTCTTCAACCCACATCTCTAAAAATGTGCAATTGAAACGAGAAATGGGGGATTAGGAGGCTGTCAGTATATCATGTTTTCAATTATACAGCTGAATAAAATAGGAATAACATGAACATATTCCAAGCAGCATAGCATAGATCAAACAATATGTAATTTCTTCACATAAAAAATGTGCCACATTCTCCACCAGCGATATCAAATAACAAAATATAAAAGGAAATGGAACAACACAACTAAAGTTTCAATTACTGTAATGTTTCAGTAACAGTGATGTGATTCCTCCACATCATGTCAAAGAATATAATGTATTCTATGAAGTTACCGGCCATTGGATGATATCTCTACCCAAATTCTACAACCAAACATCCATCACTTTGTTTTCTTTAAAATAGGAAAAGAAACTAATAGATGTAGAACCATTAGTCTGTGACCACAATATGCTTGCCATCACAAGTTCAAACAATTTTAAATTGACAAGAAACAATTTTAAATACTTAAGGAATAATTACCAGAAGTCTTAACTTTTGATCCTTATAGCGGTTATCCCGGATGGAACTGCGTAGATCATCAATTTTCTTCCTCTCAACAATAAAATCCAACACATATTCACTGTCAAGAGTTTTATGGCGTGCAATCCAAATCCCATCTCCAACTGGCAATCTTCGAACCTATATATGAACCAAATTCCAGATGATTTTCTCCATCTTCTAAATAGCATGTCTAAATGCATCTTTCATCCAAATCTGCCCAGGTACGACTAACTAATATCAAATCTAATTTCTTTTAAAATCAATGTTATCCAAAAACTTTACAGAAAATTAAAACAGAGATAACATGCTCAAATTCAAGAACAGTTTTGTTGCAACCTCCTGGCTGTTTCTTTTCTGAAGCATGTAATATAATATGCCAAAGGTAAATTCCCAAATACATAAGCATACGTAATATTGCTGCCAATGTTAGACATGAAGCAATCCCAATAATTAATGAAGAGAACAAGGTTTGGAGGATTTATTCCTAGGAGAATAGGCAGTAATAATAGGTGGTTAATATGTTACGATTGAGTTAGAGGGGTTTTTACTAGGAGCTTAATACATCAGTTACAATTGGTTTAAGGCCAATTAGATAAACTTCTTCCAACACACTCAGGAGAGAGAAAAAATAATAAGTATTATGAATGGAGCTTACGTCATAAGACAAAATCAACTTATGCACTTAACTTTTTAAAAAGCTCTCTCATCGAACATTTCTTGAACTTAAAGTGCATAAGCTGATTTTAGCTTATAGGAGGAGCTCAATTCATTTTACTTTCTTATTTTTTTCTCCTAAGTATTTATGGAGAACTTTATCAAAACAAAGACCTAATATGGAGTTAATGACAAACTAATAAAAATTCAACACTGAACATTTGAAATATTATGCAATAGCAAATTATAAACTAACAAAGGCCAGGATCATAGATCTTCTATAATAGGCTGAATGTTGGTATGTTAGCTATTGTCATAGTGCAGCAAATTAATGTAGTTTTTAGTTAGTGTATAGTAGAACACCTCCATCAATTTTGTGACCTTGGTGGTAGCTTTGGTGGATAGCAATGATGCTCTGGGAAAGCTGAGGCATCATTAGAATAGGAGCTCAATATGTTAGGAAAGATTCGACATAAAATCTATATGTGGAAATGGTCTGCAGGTTTATTATAGGAAAAGGAAATGGTCAAAAGTGTAACTGGTGAGTTGGTTCTGTTATTTTTTTCTGTTACCTGGTTTACTGTAATTCCTATAAATAGGTTTTGTGTAAAGGGGGAATTTTTGAATTGTGTTTACTGGTCGTATTCCATTGTAAAAAGGAGAAAGCACCTTTGGAGGTATACTTGAATACCTTGGAGCTAAGGTGATTCCTTTAGCAATAAAAAAGCGTATTCATAACTTCTTTTCCTTGTCTGGGTGTTAATTTTTTGGAATAGGAACTATTATCAATATTCCAAGAAAAAGGAACCTAGCACAAACCGATATGGTTATCTACACTAATAGCCACAGGAAGTCTTCCTATATTCAGAAATGAGATTGGTTTATTTGAAAGTAAGAAGGTTCTATGCCTCCTCCAACAACCTGTGCTAGTTGCTGGCTATGATATTTGGTGATCAAACAGATTGGATCTAGGCATTTTAACTCCAGCTCCCTCTCATGCTCGGATAAATCCTGTTTTTAAAGTATATCAACTTGAGAAGACAGCGGGAAATTATCATGTGGAGACTGACCTTCCCATGGACTAGCAGGTGGATGAAATTATCGATTCTCCTCTTACGGATCTGGGGGCTCAATCAATTACGGAGCAGGGAGTGCAGGTTCTGGTTCAGCAGCAAGACCAGATTGCAGAAGCCACTTCGGGGGATTTTTAACTGCTTATAGCCAGTCTCCTGAGATCAACCTTGAGGACAAGTTTAATTATTCGGTAGATGGTATTGTCAGACAAGAGTACATGTCAATAATTAATGAATAGAATAAGGTCAGCTCAGGAGGGATTATTCTAGGAGGAAGAATATATAACGGTAGGTGGTTAGTGAATTATAAGTTACAAGGGTTTTTATTACAAGATTAATCAATAATTTACAATTGGTTTTATTTGGAGCTAATATGAGGTTATGAATCAGTTAAAAGAGATTGAATTTGGAGTTAAAAGTGGGAAATTGTAAAGGCTTTTTAGGAGAAAATAATACCAACTAATTTGTCTCAGTGATAAGGGAACGTCCCTTGTAAGAGATTATGCCCCTCGAGTTCCTTTTCTATTCATATTAATAAAAGAACCCTTCCTTTCTCATTTCTCTGCCTATATTTTGTTTTGTTTCCTAATATTCTATTCCCTCATAAACTGAAAACCAGTTACTGAATAATATACAAGGGTATATCACTAAGGAAAGCATCAAACAAGTATCCCATTCCCTATAACAAGAGATCATCGCTGACTAAATAGGCATCTGACTCTGAAGTCAAGTTCATGTTCATATTAAAGCAATAATAGACTTATATATGCAAGACCTACGCATGACAGTGATATCTCTCCAAGTGATCACATTAGTCGATGTTAGTTTCCATAATAAATATTAATGTCAACATGCAGTAAACAATACGTACACAATATTTGAGGAGCAATAGGATGTATGGGACTACATGTAGATAGTTAAGACATCAAACTCACTTCTATTTTAATTTTGAATTGGCTGCAGATATTCTCAATAATTTTCCTGGATCTTGATCTGAGACAAGAAAATATAAAATTCAATGGGGTTATTAGCAGCAAGCCAGACAATAGAGCAGAGTGATGTAAATAAAAATTAACTGTACATCAAAACATCAAATGATTGCAAAGATTAAAAAAATAGCTTATAATATGTTGTTAAATGGCAACTCGAAGATTTGCGTGGCAGAATGGCTAGGTGGAGTTTTTGACCAGCCAAAGGCATTTTGTGAAAGGAGGCCTGCTATGGCAGCTCAATAGGCCATGGTAGCATGCTTATATGGCAGAATTTTGGCCTTCCACCATTGATAATGCTATACAAATCATATAATATCCTGAGTGAAAATAATAACGTAGTATTCATGTTACTAACCCCTGTGTGGCAAATTGCTCCCGATCATCCAATATTAAAATTATGTCATAAGCATCCTCAAATATCTCCCCCAAGCTCAATGGTGGCACATTTAAAATGTTAATCTTTGATACAAGCTCATCCTTGTTAGGATTTTGCATGGGGTGGTCCTAAGATGTTCATCAAGTACTAATATCAAAATTTGTTTCAAAAACTATAAACAACTTCACATGAATGCATAAGCAAAAGTTTAGATAAACGAATGAAAATAGAAAAACAAGTTAGTGCAAAATCCATTTCTCCCATCTACTTCTTTATTTAATTTGCACTTTCCACCCTAATAAAAGTTAAGCACATTCAACACTAATTGAATACAACTCAATTTCATCTCTATTCCATCTAATTTAACTGTGACTATCCTTTTAATAAGGTTTAAAAGCCTATCCTAGATTCATTAAAAGTAAATACAATATATAATTAAAGACATCTTCAGCTTACCAATTAGTTCTGTAGTGTTGAGTTAGATCTAAATCACATTGTAAGAATAATAAAATGCATACGCTACAAACATGAACATATGATTTTCGAAGGCAAAATCATCCTCTGATGCATACCTTATTTTCTTTAAGATTTACCTTTTATATTTTATTTATGGCTCAAAATGAAAAATTTGACTCAGAATGCCCTATAGTTATGCAATATTGAAGTACACAACCTAGTTTGGTAATGGCTTCAAAAGTGCCATTACATGGATCTGAGAAGGAAATCCATGAGGTTGACACAAGACTGTCCAGGTCTAGTCTTTCATGTCCATGAGAGTATCTAGCTCATGCAAAGAAGGTAGAGTAGGTAGAGATGAAGAAGCTTTGTTTGGTTCAACAGAATGCCAGACCTTCCCTCCACATTTGACCTGGCTATGTTGGCACTTTGGGGGAGTAAACAAGAATGGATGTGAAGTTTTTGGCCAAAAAGAAAATCTCAAAATATGTAGAGGGGTTGGCTAGAAGAAAGGTGACTGGGGATTTTTTTGTTAGGGGGAGATGTAGGAAGGCAGCTAAAAAGTTTGAAACTAGAACATGCATAAGAAAACGAACAGGTTTTGAACTGTGAGCAAGGGATAAAAAATTTGCTATTGAAGTGATGTACACAAGTTCAAGGCGGGAAGAGGAATCTGGTACTGTCCACATCGGTAACTACCATCATGCACAGGTGTAGATCATGATGTCCTAGAAAAATTTATTTTGAGAAATAAATAGAAGAAATTGGATCAGAAAAGGATACATAATGAGAGGATAATTGTCTTATAATATCAATTTCAAAATTTAAATTGGATGTAACAGAGGAATCAAGAAAAAATGAACTGAGTTGTGTACTTACGTTCAACTAGGGTCTAATGTGCTTAGTTTGATAAATCAGGCGAGCAGTACAACTGAAATACTAAATTTGGGCAATAAGCAGTATCATCTTACTCTTATGCCAAAAATGTAATTGCAAAACCAATAACATGAAAAGAAGGTACAAAATAATAAAATTATGCAACTATTCAACATCTAACTTCTACAGTATTTTGTAATGCAAAATTTGCATTTCAAAAGAAAAATATTTCTGATCATTCTGAGAACCACTAATCATTATATTTACACGCATTAAGACTATGCTAGAAAGAGTGCACAATATTAAAAGTATATCAATTTAGTAAATAGATAAAACCATACAGATGAAGAGCAAGCTCTCAAGGGGAAAGGAGGAATATCACGAGAACAAATGTTTGCCACATGCCCATCGCAAGATGAGTGCACAGTTCTGCTCACTTTTCCAGTGAGATCTCTAGGCCCTGATAGTTTATGAAATGATTAATAGAGATGAAAGTCTGCTCAGTGTCACTATCAAAATCTGAGATGCAAAAAGAAATAATAGTATATACACTAATCAAGGAACAATTATTAACATACTTAGAGATTCTGGCTGTGAACCATAGACTTGTTGCTCTCGAAGATGACATAAAACAGCTGGCCACAGAGATGAGACATCTTTGTTTGGATGGATTCTGGAAACTTCAGTGAAAGCACTAACAATCTGTTCCTTGGAGTAACCCAGTTGAGTAAACTTCAAAAGAAGAAATTTTAATAAGCGAAGAAGAAAGTACATTTCCATTATCAGGCAAAGAAAAATCATTTGCAAGTGAAGCGACAAGAGAATAAGAGAAACAAGTAAGATATTTTTTTACATTAAATTCATGAACCTCCTTTGAATAAAAAGGGGGTAATCTATGAAGCACAAACACAAACACGGGACTCATAATATTAAATTATAATGTCGTAGGACACAGTATACAAGAATAACATATCATATATAGAAACTACAATAGTTTAAAATATCTTGAGATATGTTTGGTGTCAATCCTTGCAATTTTGTATGGATTATCACTTCTGTTGATATTTTCCAAATAAATCATTAGATGAACTTATTATTGAAGTAGCCATGTACAACCCATACTAAAAAGGGCTTTGGAAGCTCCTATCATGGTAGCATTGCTATAGCAGACAGAAAGCGTCAAATACAATGACCTCATAGCTGACCTCACGTAGTAGGATGAAGCTTCCTTAAGTTAGGATTATGATTTTTTATAAAACTTATAAATAAGAGTTAGTGATTTAGGTTTTATGAACATATAGAACAAACAATTTCTACAATATGAATATGAAGAAATAAAACAAAGTAACAAGGAATTTAATTAAGAGGAAAAGTACCCTCCCAAGGCAATCTAGAGGGACATTCATAGGCTTCTTTTGCTGGGTCAATGGTGACAACACCTCTGATTCCATATCATGACCATTGGGTTCCACATCCAATGAGTTTTGGTTATCCGTACAAGAAGGAATTTCAACAGAAGTTGACTTCTCTGGAGATTTTGCCATTCCAGATCTTGTGAGACAGTCACTAGCTGCTTCCTTGCCTTCTTGAGTTAGCATGTACCTAAACACAAAACAGAATTCATCTATGGGGAATTTTCATTTGAGCATATCAATTTTCATGTTTCTTTTAAAAACCATATCTCAGAACTTAAATTTGTTTGACAAGTGCCGTTCTAACAATTTCTGGTTTTACAATTTAGCATCCAATAAATTAAATTTTAGATGTACATTAGCATTGCTAGGTAGATTAATCAATAGAACGCCTTAAATCACAAGTACAATGCTCAATGGTAAATGAATCACAAATAAAAATAATGCCTAAAAGGATTTCGTATGTTACCATATACATGGCTCAATTGCTAAAGCACATTCACAAGGAAAACGATCTCAAGCCTAATTCTCAATAAACACATAATTAATTACAGGTTCACAGTAACAAGGTTCTCCTAACAAGTGGATTTTAATAAGTGAAAGATAAATCAAAAGGTTAAAGAAAGATTTATATATAAACACTAGCAGTACATTGCGAAAAAAAGTACATGCACATTATGGAAACCCATACTTAGCAGGGCAGCTTGATTTTACAACTAATCCCTTAGCTATCAAGGTCTTCATGCAATTCCATCCACTATACCAATCCCGTGGAGAACTTCCAAAATGTCCAGGTTTTCCTTTCCCTTTTTCTGGCCTGGTCATGAAGAATGTGCTTCATCAAAAGTTGTATACATTTTCATAGATACTTTATGTACTTAAAACACAGAAAACAAAACAGTAAATAACTATTCATACCCTATTGGCACTCGAGATAGCCCACTAGCTTCAGCAGCGTCAATAAGTTCTTGCTTACGCATAAATTCATTTCCATTTGAAGTTCCCCTATTAAAAAATGAGTGAAATCTCATAATCCAACAAGTTTTACCATGAGAACTTCCAAACATATTTCACCCAGAAAAAAAAAAACATATACATTAGTAGTGCATCGCGTAGGCATACCTGTAAAGGGTTATCAACAATGCATATGCGACAGAGTTCCTCTGAGGCACATAACGTTTGGTTCCTTTAGTTTTCTTTCCTATAAGATCGGAGAAAGAAAAGAATAATAAGACAGAATTCTGCATAAAAAGAAAATATAAAACTAAAGCCATTGAAATAACCGAAAAGACAGATAGCACCGAACATACCTTTTCTAGTCAAATCTTCCGGTTCAGAACCACCAGAACCAGTCCCAAAAAACCCCTGCATGAGCCTCAATATCATTTTCCCCACACCCCTTCCAGAAAACAGAAAAGAGCACCATCAGATCAGTACCCTAATAAACTCAATTTAAACACCCTTCCTTCATCCTTAACAATCCTCACTTCACAAACACACGAATACACACACATAACCAATCACTAGAGACCCAATAACCCCTTCACAATAAAGTTCAAGCCTCCAAGGTCCACAACCGACCCATCAAATTTTGGATAATTTAAGTTTAAAATATAATTGGAGTTTTGTAATACACGACAACATAATATCCTCAAACTTATAATTATAAATACAATCTAAGACATGCTTCTACGTACCATGTCAAATAAAAGAACACAAACAACAACAACAACAACAAAAGTCTCATCCTCATCCCACTAGTTAAGATGAAGTACATGAATCACAATATACCATTTGGCTCAGTTAAAGACCAAATCTTCATATATATAAACATAACAACACGATGTGACAAAAATGCACAACTTACAAACTCCAAAGCAAAGTCCAAGTGGAACTAAATTCGAATCCGTTAAGCAAGGTCTTCACTCGAACCTTGTGGACAGAAAGGAGGGAACCTAACTAAAAGTAAACTAATTTGATTTTCATAATATGCTGATAAAAGAAAAAAAAAATGGTAAGAGTGTGGCATTTCTACGGTAACATGGTGTGAAAGAAACAAAACGTACTTGACTTGAGAAAAATCTTTGATGGTTCGAATGGGGGTTTTGGAGCTACAGACATTGAAGTGGGCCTTGGAAAGGGTCATTTCGAAGTTATCAGAAATGTCTTTGGGTTGCTCCGCCATTTCCTGCCACTTGTTCCGAATGTACGCCGCCAGCTCTTGGTTCTCCGGGCACCGCACCTGAGTCCGGTTCTCCATCGGGTTAGGGTTCGGTTCGCGTGGAAACGAAGGTGCGAGGGGGAATGGCGCCTGTGGCGGGTTTCTGAATTGGGGCACCTGGTTGCAGTGGCACAACCATCACGCGCCAGGTTATGCTGCGGTTCACTTTTCAAAATCAACGCTTCAAGTGTGTTTACCCTCTTAGGATGATGGGCTTGGGCTGGAATCGGAGGCCCAAGGCAATGAACAATTTGTTGGGTATTGCTTCATACACCATGCTTTCTACCTGCACCCCCTTGTCTACAACTGAAAGATAAAAATAGCCTTCACCTCTGTTTTTAAAAACTTAACCCTAATAACTAACACTCTTAATTCTTCCGACACCTCTATCTCCAACACCCACACATTGATGCCTCCCATCAACGTGATATATATAAAGTTTTTTTTCTGGTATCATTATTATCCTTATCACTGTGTTTAACTTGAATTGTGTTGGAGATAAGAGTTATCTCCTCTCAATATTGTACAAATATGTAATACACTTTTGTGGTTTGAGCTTACTTGTTACATGTAATAGGTTGTATGAATTTTTTTTTGATAAATGTTATATCAATTAATGCATCATATTTAGAGTTGTTATGTGACCATATGATTTCTTATAGATGTTTTTAACCAGTTGTTGCACTTACTCATTTGTATGAATAACTTGTTAGCGCTAGTTTTACAAACATTAAATAACTTGTAATGTATGCAACTTTATTACATGTGAGTCGTGTGCACTAGCTTTATTATTTTCAACAAATGATATATTACATCATATGTGTGCACTAGCCCTTGATAATTTGTTTCATATAATATATATGAATCTATGAGCATTTTTTTTTGTATCAGTCTAAGAGATATGGTTTCAGATTATGTTAGAGGAGTATTTTCATTGTTTCAGATATCTTGTTGCTAGATTTTTACCATTTGTAACAATTCATTTGTAATTGGATAATTTGACTAAAAGTAGGGTCAAATAGTAAACACGTGAGGAGCATCAAGTAATAAGGTTATTTGAATGGATATTTGTGTTTTCAAGATATATTTAGTTTGGCTCATATAGACATTTACATTTTCCAAAACATGGCCTTTGACAATATGAATACATTTAGAGTATAGTTTGCCATCTTTCTACATTGAGTGCTTAACCACCTTCGATTGAGCAGTTAGATATCCAGTGGTTGTATTTCATGAGTCATTTTGTGATGAATATAGTGGAAGTCATGCATCAATTTGATTGTTGCTCGAGTATATGGAATGGTTCCAAATGATTTAACATCCTTGTATTTGCCAATTGATTGAGCTGAGTGTCTTAATGTCATAAAATCATATCCATTGAGAATTATTGTTGTTAGGATTAAAGGTAATGGTACCTTAGTGGAACATCCTGTTGTGATAAGTATTATAAATAAGTTTGATTATCAATATGTTTGTGTTGACTTAGTTACTTTATGAATTATCTTATTATGATGATTTTAATCATTACAAGGAATATGCTGAAGGATCACATCAACATAGAAGATGATTGACTTAAGTCATGTCACTAAAGGAATCGATGTGTGAGATGAGACATAACCCTACTATTAACATAAAGAGTAATAAAGGAGGAAGTTGTATACACTAAAAGAACTACTAGCGATAAAAGGCTTGATGAGACATCATGGATGTATTCCTTCCACGAAGGTTGGGGATCTTTCAACACCAAAAGATTTTTTATAAGCATTATCCATGGGTGAACTATGACAACTCTTAACTAAAGCAATAAAGAAACACAAATAAGGTAAAACTGAAAATACAAAATGGATTAAGAAAGAAGTTAATATATAACATCTCATCTTAGAAGGAATTCCAATGATTAATGAATAAAAATTCATCACTTAAAGAAGCTCCTCAAGATAAGAACCCACATTAAAGAGAGTCGTGCTCCCAAAATACTTAGAATTATCATAAGTCAAATCCTATTGTTTAACCAAGTGTAAGTTTGTATAAGGAGGGATCTCTTATTTATATAGAGGGATTTGGCTATACATAAATTGGGAAGAAGCAATTTGAATATAAATCTAATGATGGAAGCAATGTGAATACAAAAATTAATTATTACACTAGTGTGAAAACAAAGCTTAATTATTACAGTAACCTAAACACAAAAACTTATGATGGATACCCATGTACTCACTATTAGATGTTCCATATAGATAGACATGCTAGGGAAGTTATATCCTTCACGTATGCTTGAAAGTAACATGTTAAAGGAAGTTAAAATTAAAAAATTTACATGTCTTGAAAATGAAATGACATGTGAAGGAAGTTGCACCATGTTACTTTGCCCCTCCTTTGTTGTCTATGATCTATAATTCTTGAATGTTCTAGAACATTCTTGGAACTTTTTAAAATATTCCAAAATCTCCTAAATTTTATGAGTTACTTTGTTTATTAATCTCTTATCTTAATCTTCTTAGTCTCCTTCTTGTAAATAGCACTTTAAAAAAAATATAATCTTTATTTTATTCTACTTGACTCTTGTTCTCTTTTGCTCTTTGCATTTCATGATAATTTATGTTTTCCCAAAATTCACCTCACTTTATTTCTATTAAAATCTTGTATTTATTTTTATGTTAAATTTAATGTCCCTTTTCATTATTTATTCAATTAAAAGAAAATATAAAATGGTCATTCCGAAGGCAATTCAAACTCTTTTCATAAATTTATTTTAGTAAAAATATAAGCATTGTATTTTTGTTTTAATAATATAGTCAAATCATTAACATCAAAATGATACCTAAACATACTAAATTTATAAAATAATAATTCTTATAATATAAATAACTCATCATAAATTTCAACATTAAGAATATTAATATATTTTATTGACATGTATACATTCAAATTGAACCTATTATGAATCTACATGATAAAATAAATGTCAAACATTAAATTAAGAATTTTATAAAAAATAGTACTTAAAAGGATATCATTAATGTACATGAGAGTTATTATTAATTCATTCAACAATCATAAGTATTAACAAAAAGTCTATCTACTCTCTATCAGTTACACCTCTAATTTGAACATAAAATAAAATAAAACAAACCTAGTATCCTCTACTGAGTGAGTTTCTCTCCAAGTTTAACACTTATACTACTATTGAGGGCACCACAAAACACACACATCATTCACATGTATTCAATATACTAGTTGTGAGGCCTTCCTTCCCATTTCCTCATTAACACATTTTGGACCCTTGGTACCTTAGACCCTCTCTTTGGCATGGGCTTATATGACATAATTTCATTATTCTTAAATGGTGGTTGAGATTGTTAGTCATGACATGGTGATGAAAAACTAATCAATGATTAAGGAGAATAATTATTTCTTTTAATTTCTATCTTAAGGAAAATTTTCTTACAAAGCAAAAACTTTTATTTAAAATATGTTTAACAACATTCAATGTAAGTCTATTTATATGATGGACCATGACTATTAGATTCATTCCTTCATTAAGACTTATCCAATAAATTAGCTAATAGAAAATAACTTTCATAAAAAGTCTCTAATTACAAAAACAAATATAAAAATCTGATAAAATATAAAATTTTTATTCTAATATGAAGCATTGGCCTCTCATCCATGCACTTATCACCTAGTATATGGTTAGACCCTCTAAATCAAACATGATGATGCTCCACATTCATCGAGGTAATCGAATTGACTACGTCATTTTTTCAACCTCTAAGGTCCTCGCAACTTGATATGTCATATCTATTGTGAATCCAATTCCATCATTACTTAATCACACTTGTTAATTATCATAAATCAATTATTACATACAATTTTCCATGACAAATAATTTCAAACAATTCCATATATTACCAATACAAAAATTCCTTATTTCTTATTTCACAACTCGAAAAATAAATAATAAAGTCTTTTAATCCTATATGTTTTCTATTTAATTTAAACTAAACTCTTAATTATTATAGTTTAGTAATCATTTTCTTACAATCTCATCATATTCTTACGTAATTATAATCATACAATTATAGATTATAGTTACATTCATCAATAATACAATAATTCATTACAATTGAGTATTATTATTTAATTTTTTTAACAAGACAAAAACTATTTAAAATTTCATAATTGTTTCATATAAAAAGTAATTTCGTAAAATTGTAGTGAGTAATTGATCTTTAAATGGTCTAGTATCAGTGAAAAATAATAATTGCGATTAATAAAATGTTAACAATTTAAATGTCAATTATATTTGACATTATTTTTCAACATGCACCAATTAAAAATAAAACTTTACCTTTACCATTAAATCTAAAAAAAAAATTAAGAAAAATTCAAAATCCTAATTACTTCTAGCAATTACAAATAATTTAACAAAGAGTCACATTATAAACATGAGCAAGTCAGTATATTAACATCAACTTGAATTTTTTTTAAAAACCAACTAATTCTATAGACATTTTTTCTCTTACACATTTCAAATTCTAATTACACTTATTAAGATTCAAGGTAAAGTACTTCTCAGGTTTGATCCATCCATAATTAGAAATAATAATGAAGTTCTCATACTATGTTATACTTCTCAGGTTTGACTCATCCATAATTAGAAATAATAATAACGAAGTTCTCAAACTATGCTAGCCAATGGGTTGATACTAACCTTTAATTTTCAAATTTTAAATTGTTTCATTTTTTAATTAATTTGTTTGGATAAAACAATTGAAATTTAGTATTTTTTTAAATAAAGTATTTCAATTACCACTAAATTCAAAAAATTATTTAAATATCAAATAATTGTTAAAAATTTAAAATATTAATATTAATAATTTTTGTAATCTATCTTGATGTTATTTTTCTATCAAAGTTAATCAATATATTTTCATCTAATATTTAAAATTCTTTTTTCAATTGACGTTAATTCGACTTTTTTTTAGTTTGACTATAATAACCTCAGATTTAAAAATAAATATGTTCTTAAAATTGTTGTTAGTAAGGGTAATTAGGTGCAACGACTAATTAGTACTAAAAATAAAAAGAATTTAAGATAAAATGAGTAGGATAAAAAGAAAAACACACAAAAATTTATATTATTCAATTCTATCATAATCTAAATTTAATTATTCAAATAATCTTAGCCGCATTTTTATTAAAATTTTGAATTATCTAATTATAAATATTCTTATATAATTAGAATGAAAAATACAAATCACTTTCTAAAATATCCTTTAAGAAGATTTTCAAAGGTAATCAAAATATTTAATTACCTACAGCACACACATAAAACATATAACAATATTGGTGTCAAGTTATCAATGTAATTTAAAAAAAAATAGAAAAACTATCATTGAGAATGTGATTTATGTATTTAAAAAGAAAGAACCTATAGCATCATCACCCTTTTGATGAATCTTGAGCAATTATTTTCAGAGTATCACTACAGAAAATAACGAAGTTTTCTTTTCGAGATTGTGTTAATAAAAGAGAGAAAACTTTCTTTTTAAGAGAGTTTGAAGTTACTAAAAAAATCATTAATTATTATTAATAATAGTTGATTATTATGTTTATTAAGTAATTCAGAAACCATCTTAAAACAATTTGATCAATTACTTTTAAACTTAATCAACTATTTTTAAAAGGCCAGTTTTTTAAAAATCATGATATTACCAAATATATATTAGGATAATTAATTATATTCGAAACATGTGGAAATAAATTTTATACAAAATAATCATATTAAAATTTGATAACATATAATCAATTATTACATTTATTTATGAAACTTGAAAAACTAGATCTTAAAAATACATAATCAATTATGTGTGAAATTTGAAAAAATATTTTTTGAAACATAATCGATCATTTATAAACATAATCAATTATTTATTAACATAATCATAATGGATTATTTACAAAACTAGATCATGAAAACCCATAATCAATTATTGCAAAATATGATCGATTATTTATGATATTTGAAAAAATATTTTTTTGAACCACATAATCAATTATTTATTAACGTAATTGATTATTTGTGAAATCATTAATAAAAAACATTGGCTCAAATACAAGTAATCAATTATAATCTTACCACGATGATTATATGTTTATAACAATCAATTTTGAATCATTATTTTAAAAAAAATATATTATGCTTTATAATTTGGTCATATTATATTAAAAAGAAAAAGAATTTTGGGTACAAATATCATTAAAATTATCATTTTTTATTAACCTTATTTTTAATAGATATTTTTAACTTGATTTTAGAACAATTGAAAAACTATTAAGTGATAATTAATAAATTAATTGGTTAATTTGGCATTATCATAAAAAGAAAATAAGTGATCAGTTAAATACTTTCGTGTACAATTAACTAAGTGATTTTTTTTACATTATTTTCAACTAAAATAAGTTATTTAAATATAAATATAGAGAGAGTGCTAAGTCAAGTTAGATGAATTTAAAAAAAATAAATTTTATTCAAAATAATTATCTAAAAAAATAATTAAGTAATTTTAATTTTAAATTTTTACAAACTAGGTTGATCAAAACAGGTGGCAAGCGTTTTCCTAAAAAGGTAACTTTCATTTTATTAATTACCTAAGCATTAATTAATAAAAAATTACATGATTAAAATTAATATCATTTTCTTATAATTAAAAATGTTGACTGAAAACAGGCTTTTTAAGAAGAAAGTATTCTGCAGATCAGTTCCTAATTAATGATATAATTAATTTTGTATTATTTTAACGTATTTTCCTTAAGTCCCTTTGAAAAGAATCCATGGTTTATTATTTTTTTGTAATTTTATTTATTTTATTCTAGACATATTTTTTCTTTTAAATTATCATTTAGATAATATTTTTTAAAATTTATACTTATCAAAACGAAACTTGTTTGGTTTACAAAGTTATCTAGATGCATTTGTCCATTTTACACTAAACTCTAATTAATTAGAAAAAAATCTTAAATTAAATTTATTTTTTTAAAAAAATTATAGTCCTAAATATATTTTTTACTATTTTAGTTTTTTATATTATTATAATTTATATTCAAATTTAAGGACAAAATAATCATTTAACATCAGTAAACTCTGGTTTGAAACAACCATTCAGATTTACAATTAGATAACTGTCATTGTTCTATTATAATATATTTCAAGATTTTGAAATCCTGAAAAATAAATAAATATAAACAATCAATTAAAAAAATAATAGTGTTAATGCACATTAATATTGAGAATAAATTCAGAATACACTCTTATACTTTTTTATTCTTGAATTAATTTTATTGAAAAGTCAATCACAATTAATTAATGCATATTACAAATTAAATTGTATTTTACATAAACATTTCCTATCATTCTAAGGCATTAAATTAAAAAAATTATATCCTATTCATCTGTTTATAATGTGAAAAATAATGACTAATCAAGTATATATATGTAGTTGAATAGCAAAAATTGGGTAACAAATCATATATGTCAATTATACTATTATTTTTTTCTTTACTCATTGATTGAGTTTGCTTGGTGTAGCTTAAGTGCTTTATTTTCTTTCGTTGTGCTTGATGGCATGTGAAGGAATAACTCAAGCTACACCCACCAAACTCTATTAATAGATGAGAAGAGTTAAGCAAATTTGAAATGATTATTAAATTAGTTATCTCTGAGTTTTGAAAGGTTAGTGTAAATTATCATTTTAAAATAGTTTTAATTTTGGTCATGTAGTATAGATTTTGGCTCTGTGTTTAATGACATTTTTTTTCTTTATCATAAGTTTTTAATTTATAATTTTACTTCTTTGATTCATGAATATTGTTGTTGTGAAAAATATCATGATTGGATGTAAAGATTTGAATGAAATACACGAAGTTATAAGGTGAATCTTGTTATATCTTTACTAAATGATAACTAGAGGTATCTTAAAATGATAAAAGATTTCAGACCCCATTCATATCAAATGACATTGATGTTGCTGCATGGTATGTTCCAATGGATTGTAAATTTCATGTAAAGAGTTGATAATTTTTAGTTTCTTCTCTGCATTTTGATTGCTATAACAGTATTAAAACTGTAGGTGATTTTGGTTTAGGGTTGACATTTTGAATCTTGCAATGACTTTTGTTCATTCTAATTTCCTTATTAATGCAAGCAATTTGGTTAGAATAGGAACAAATGAGATACACATTGAGAAAATGAGAGATAGAGACGTGGCTACTAATCTTTTGTAACAAAAAGGAAAAATGGTAACTGAATATGATTGCTTTAGCCAGTAATATTAAATTGTTTTTTAAAGAGAGAATGAATGGAAGGATTGATTGAAATCTCTCTCTTCCTAAATAGAATTATTTTCTTCCTGAATAGAATCAGTTTTTAGAATGTTACCACACAAAAATTTAAATTTTTAAATGGTTTAAACCATGAATTTAAACTTTATATTTGTATTGATATATGCATTGACACTTTTGTATATTTTTTTTAAAATCAAGGTGATGTGATTGATTGACCTTATTAATTTTTTCGTGTGTTGTTGTTGTTATTAGAACAGTTAGATGATTGTGTTTAAAGAAAAAAAATATGATTAGTAGTGTTCTATTCATACTTGAGGAGATGCCTCAATCTTTGTTGATACTCTGCATGCTTGACTACAGATATCTGCATAGTACAAAATTTGATATATATTAACCACAACAACATTTAATGTATATTAATTACAAAAACAATAATTTGTATTAATGACAATATTTGAACAAACAACTATCATATTTTGTGAAAATACTCTTTCTTCTTCTTAAGAAAAATTAATATAATCATATCTATAACCACAATGTAATCATAATATAAATAAATCTTCTCTTATATTCATATCAATCTTACATCCTAAATTAATTTCTAATACTTTTCCATCTCTTTGTTTTATCTTGATAAGTATGTGGTCTCATTCTATTTGTTTTTTTTTTTTTCTTGTTGACCAAATTGAAAATCTAAATAATCATGTAAAAGTATAAGTTGTAAAGCTTGGGTTATAGATTAAAAAAGATATATATACTAAAAGATATATATACTAAAACATACAAGTCAAAAAATACACACTTAATAAATATCTAAAAATATTAAAATATCAAATATTTGTTATATAAATAATTATTATAATTGTATTTTATCTTTCGAACAACACCCTTCCATTTAAAAAATAAATTTCCAACAATCATATGCATAATAAATTTAGATAAGTTGGATATTTATAATTTTATGTGTGGTGTACATGTAATTTTGAGGATTTAAGTTAGTCCAACAGGTATCTACTCATTAACATAAAGAATATATTAAGTTTGAATAATCCAATAGATTTAATATAATATAATCAAACATGTACTTGGTGCTGTTACATTCATCTAATGATCTGCAGCATCTCATGGAAAATGCAGTGAATAGTAAAAGAGAGTTCCATTTCCCACAAGTAACAAAAACTCAAAACACATTCTTTTGATGATCCTAGTCCAAATGCTTCCTTCTTTTCTTTCTCTTGACCTCACACAACAACATGAAAGCCCCTCCAATTCTTATCCCTATAGCTACCCACAAGAAAAAGATTGTAGAAAAATGGGAAGGATGATGAAAAGCAAGTACCTAGTGATTTTGGGTATGATTGGAATTTTAGTGTTTTGTGGGGATGTTGTTGTAGGGCAGTGCCCCTAGCATAGGGCTCATAACCCAATGTGTCATGTATCTTCAAAAGTCTGGCCCTCAGATGAATCCCTCACAACAGTGCTGTGATGAGATCAAGAAAACTAATGCTTCAAGTGTGTGTAAGCACTTAACCAAGCCACTGCTGCAGCATATTGATGTAAATAAGATTATTCATGTTGCAAAGTCATGTGGAAGGCCAATACCCTATGAACCAAGTGTGGAGGTATATGTTTATACGTATAATTGAAAGGATGAGTTAAAATATGTCTTTAGTTTGTATAAAGTAAAATAGGAGAATTTTTATTTTAATCCAGTATTTTTTTTAAAAAAAAAAAAAACTTGATATTCCTCTTTTTGTCCTAATATAGAATGGGTGGATTTTGAATTTTATTTTTTTAAAAAAAGAAAATTATTTAGGAGTACTATTTTCTCCCATAACATTCATTTAAAACTAAGCATTAAAATTATAAAAAATGACCATAAAAATAATTTCTTTTATTAATTTTATTGTGGGTGATTTTTTCATAGGTAAAAAAAAAACTTACAAAACATAAAAATAAAATTGTAAGGAGATTGTAGACCAAATAATCACTTATAAGGAAAAGTTTTTGAAAATCAAACCAATTATTATCTCCATTGGTGTTTTAAGTTAAGAGTCACTAATCCATTCAAGTATAGGTTACTAATCCAAAATAATGTTCTTTTGTATATTTTTATATTATTATTGAAACAAATGTTTATATATAATGTCTATATTGGTTTATTCAACATCAAGTTCTACTTACTGAATCTGATATGAAGCAATCTATCCAACACCAAGTTCCACCAACTAAATCCAATTTGGAGCCATCTCCTCATTCTGTTCAACATCAAGTTCCACCCATTAAATCTGGAATCAAACCATCTACTCAATTTACGCAAGATCAAGTTCCACCAACTCATGTCTAATGACACCAAAACTGAATCAGGTACAATTTTTTGTCCAGAACATATTGCAACTTAGATCACATATCTTATTGGATTGATCAAGTAGGAGTGAGACATCATGTCATGTAACACTACAAAATAAAAAATAATAGAAGAACTAAAATCAAAATTTATTATTTTATAAAAACTATAAATATATTCTTAACCAACAAAACTACGAGTCTAGTTTATCTCAATTGTTTATATAGATAAATATAAGATTTAATTAAGTTTTAACTATCTCTTAAAAAAATTTATAATTGATATTCTGTATATGTTTGTTTTACAGGTGTTACCTTCCCATGTGATGATCCAATGGAGGAAACTATACCTTAACTCTATCATGGCTCTATAACATCGTATCGTATGGCTTAATTATTATAGAATAAATCAAAATACAGCAATGATGTATCCATTTGATCTTATCAACAACGAAAAAATATCACAATTATAACATTACTCGAGAAAAAATTCTATTATTAAAGTTCATAACGAAACTAAAGTTCCGTTTTGATTAAGGATGGAAAGTTTAAGAGGATTGATTTATGCCAAAAATATAAATTTTAATAAATAAAATATTAATTTATTGTGAAATCAAGGATAAAAGAGACGAATTTTCTTGTTTTTGCATATAGAAGATTTGAGCAGAAAGTACACCCATCCTCTAATAAAATTATAAAATAATAATAATATAATAAATTACACATTATTAATTTTAATTTTATAAAAATAATATAATTATTAATATTAATAATAATAATATTAATATTAAAAAACTGAAAGTATTAAAATATTAAAAATAGTAATTATAATAATAAAAAAAATTAAATGTTATATAATAAAATATTATTAATAAAATAATTAACAATAAAACAAAATATACTTATAATTTAATAAAAACAAAAATAAATATTTAAAATGACAATAAATTATATAATAGTTATTTTTTATTATTATAAAATAATAAAAATATTTAATTTTCATATTAAAATTATTTTTAAAAAATATAATTTTATATTTTTAAAAAGTAACCAGTCTCAAATAATAAATTAATATATTTTATAATAAATTACTTTTTTAAGTAATTACGTAATTTAATATTTTCATAATTTTTAAAAATATTATCAATTATGCTAAATAAATAAATTATATTTTATTTTTAATTATAGTAATAAATTTGTAATTTTATAATTTTATATATATTAAAATATTTTTATATCTATCCCATTACTCTTAAATTTTTATAAACTTTCATCTTAGATCTTATCATCTTTCTCTTAATCCAAACACTCCAACATCTCAAATCAACTCAAATCCACTTTCTAATCCAAACAAATTCTAGACTTTCGTAAAAAAGTAAAAGATAAAAAAAAATAAATAAGAGACTCTTGTTTTCTTATAAACAATGACTAAAAGTATAATAAAAAACCAACATTAATATTCGTATATAACAATTTTCACACAAAATAAACATGACATTTAAGTTATTAACTTATAAATTATTTAATTAATTTATAAGTTATTTGATTAAATTAAAAGTATTTGATAATTTGTCTCAATGACTAATATAGCTTATGTTTAAACTTATAAGTTTAAAAATCTATACATAGGAGAATTTTAAAATATCTTTTTTGGTTAAGTATTTTTCCTTAAGTTTGAGAAACATGAAGGAAACTAAATTTGTTCAACTAAAATAATAAGCAACGTCAGGTGAAAAAGAAATATATATAGTTAAACTTCAAGACCTAATTATATTTTCTAGATATTTATGATATCATTTAAATGAAAAATGCAAGACTACCAAGTACGAAACAAGGATTACAACCAAACTTTCAAGGTTTAGTTGAAACCTTAAAATTTAGGATTTTCATAATTAACTAGATCTTCTAGATATTTTGGTATCATCTAAACCAACAATAGAAGACCATCAAGTACATAAAAGGATTGCAGCGGAACCTTCAAAGTTTAGTTGAAAAAGATTTCTCCTAGTTAGTAAACAAGTGCTTCATTATAGAAGATAACTTGAAAAAGCAATAATCATTGAAGAAAATAGATTTAGAATAGGATTATCAAAAGAGAAATTTTGTAGCTAATTAATGCATCTCAAGTAAAAAAAAAGAAAAATATAAATAATGAGACTTCTTCAAGAGAAAATAAATTATGAACAAAGTCAACCTAAAGTTCAAGAGTTGTCCTAAATGTAAAAGAGTATAAATTAGGGAGTAATACTTGTTACTATTATCAACAACCAAACCACTACATGAAAGATTGTCCTTCTCTAATCATAAGGATCAATTTGCATTTAACTTGAATTAAATATTTGTTATGAAACTTGAATTAATTTTGTTATGCAAACAAGATATGAATCAAAACTTAATGAAACTTATCACTAAACACAAATTTAATCCAATATGATTATATAAGTGTGAAAATTTGTTTCCAAGAGAGGAGCAAGAATTAAACAAATAAAACAAGACAAATAAGAAACAAAGTAAATTTAGGATTGAGAGAATTGAAACAAGAAAGAAACAAGAATAATTCAAAGGAAGATAAATTAATAATAAATCAATGAAAAAAAGTGGAAGACACTTTTAAAAATAGAATAAAAGCGTCAATTGAAGATGAAGAAGTCTTCATTTTCAATGTAAGTAATAGAATCGTCACTTGTTTTCTAAGAGTTTGAGATAAGATTCAAAGTAAGTAATCATGCACACAAGTGTTTCCACAATTCAACTTATAAATTCCAAAGTAATATTATAAGTGATAGTGTTAATTATTTATAAATAACGAATCTTTAAAATTCTAAGTCTAATGGCACTCAAATGTATCTTTAATTACATGTAAATGAAAGATCTTGAATTCACTCATTGTTTGACTAAAATGTTTAAGAAAAAAAAAAAGGATAACTTTAAATTTAAAATTTAAGAAAATATAAGTAGGAAAATTTCTTACCGGACAAAAATGAAGACATGCTTCCTTGGACATGTCTATCTTATTTTCATTGACATCTTTTAGTCAAGTTTACTTGGATTCCAATTTGAATTTTGCCTTAATATTTCCTATTTGCATTCCTTGCTTTAATCTTAAAGAACCTTCTATTTCAAGGAAGCCCAAAAAATTTATTCTATTTTTACTATTTACTCCTCCAAAATAAAAAATAAAATATTAAAATTAACAAGTCCAAAAATACAAAAAAGGCAAAAAAAAAAAAAGAGAATATTTTATTGAACAAGAATAGTTTCTCTTCTCCTGCTTCTTGTGATTTTTCTAGAAATGATATTTTCTTACTCATCTTCTTTTTGACCATTCATAAACTCATCATTATAAAAAAAAAAAAAAAAGCATTTACCAAATATGCCTTAACCAAAGATGAGTTTTTACTTTAAGTAAAGAAGAAATAAAACTAATAGATAATCAAGTTTAAAGTAAGAATTTCCTAAATTATAAATTGGTTAATATTTTTGAATGACTCAAAAGTAACTGATTCCCACATTCTTTTTTATTATGTCAAAAGATGAAATTGTATTTTATAGTTTTTTTATATTTTATTTGTTTATGATTGTGTATATTATATTATTTTTTATATAGATTGACTAACATTTACTAGAGTTATAATTAGTAGTTGTGATAAAATCATAATTTTTTTTTCTGTAACAACCTTACTCATTTTTACAATTCCATTAATCCTTATTATATAATTTTGTACAAATTTCTCAAAATATGATAGATGGAGAAATATTTTTTTTTACAGTATGTTTTCCTTAAAGTTATAGGTACAAATAAAAATAAAAGTTATCATTAATTTGTTTAATTTGTTTTCAAAGGAGAGGTAATCTTGTCTCAAAAAAATTTGAATTTTCAATAGGTTAAATTTCAGGTACTAATCAATTTTCATTACATCATATATAATATTCCATTAAAACTCAGAGTTATTAGATGAACTCTATAACCCTATACTTGTCATGTATAATATTATTCCATTAAAACTCACAGTTATTAGATGAACTCTATAACCCTATTCTTGTTGTACATTATATAGAAAATAATATTAATTATTAAGATGGTATGTTTAGTTTTTTTATTTTTTTTTAAACTTCAAAGTTGTAGTTTACACTTCTTAAAAGAGTAAAAATTGAGTGGTTCATTAGGGACTAATTTTATTTCAAAAATATTAATTTAAATATAAAGTATAATCAAAGAGTAGTTAGAGCATAGTTACATGAAGAAATGAAAAATAAAAAATTTTAAATTAACAGATTTGGTTCTTAATTAACTTGTAAATGGAATAATTTGGAAAGTTCGCATGAAGAGTAGTTAAGTTTATTGGGCCAAGGATTATAGGGTGTGTGTCACTAACAAGGAAAATAAAACTACGTCAAGCCCATTTATATTAAATTTTCAGTCAAGGAGTAAAAAGAGAAAAAAGGAAATGTTTTTATCATGATGTGAGGAGAGTTATGACATTACATAAACATGAATACATTTTGCTTCCTCTTTTATTAAGAATTGTACAAGTCAAAAAGGTGGAAAATTAAAATTAACTTTTTTTCTTATTAGCTTAAGAAAGTCTCTACAAAGACGAAAATATACTAAACCATAATAAGAAAAGATTGAATTGTATTTTAAACTTTTCTAATTCCGTAGCGTCTTAATAATCTTATAATTTTAAGTTTCATTATTATATTTGTGTAATTTAAACACTTAAAAGATAGAAAAAGACTATCCTTTTTTAGTATATATGATTTACATATGTAATTTGACTTTATCTAAAAGATAATATTATAAATTATTTAATATTAAAGTGAATTAAATTATTTACTAAAAAGATATAATGAAGTATTAAAATTTGAATAAATAAAAATAAAAGAAGAATAATCAGACCCCAAGTTCCAAGACCTGATATTGAAAAAGTGAATTTATTTTAGAATATCGGTTACCGTGCGACCGCCCACAGCTAATTTTTCCCAAAGCCACCCTTATCTTGTCGTAAGCTTACTACACATAATTGAACCTTATCTGAAAATATCTGCTCCACCTGTTTCTTTTTTGACCGTCCGATCATCCCTTTCTCTCTCCACCGTTGATCACTCTTGTCGCTTTCATGGCACGTGTCGGCTCCACTCGATAAAACACCCGTTCCTAACCTTAGCTTCGGGAGTTCCGAAGCTCGAGGCTGCTGTCACTTTCCCTTCATCACTTTTTTCTCCCTGTCGTTATTTATCTTCCTCTGTCTCTCTTGCTCACTCACTCTGCATTGTGATCTTTCTTCGCAAATCAACAACGTCAGTGTTGGGTACCCTGAAACTAGGTGACCATGGAGCGTTATGTTTTCTTCATATGTTTGTGTGCACCCTTGATGGGTGCAATCTTCTCGTTCAATTTTCAAGCGTGATCAATTTTTTTTTGTTCTGTTTCTGTATTGCTTTAAATGGGAGTATGTTGATATACGTTTGGGGACTTGATTAGATCGTGCTTTTTGTACAGATAGTAATATAAAGGTTGTATCTTTTTTTCTTTCTCTTTCTGGGTCTTATTCTGATTTGGTTAGTCCTCGGTGCACCGACCTTTTTCTTTCAAGTGAATCAACCCTTTTTATAGATATTTTTCTTTTTTAATTCTTGTGTAGTGATCCTATTGTACATAGCAAATTTCGTGTGTGTGTGTTCGGACAGTACTAAAAGATTGGATTTTTTTTTTGTTGTTTCTACTTTATTCCTCACTGGGTTTGATTGGTAGAGATTTTTTTTGGTGGGTGGGTGGGAGGGGTCTTGATCTTGTTAGTGATCGCTGTCTATGTTGTTTTGGTGTTTTCGATTTCTGGTTTGATTGGATATACAGTGTTATGGGTTTGATTTTTCTTGTGATGGTCGAATGTTAAATCAGGAAGGTGGTGCTGTAGTCATTTACAGACCATGAGTGGATCATGTGGTTGTTAGCTCAATTGAATGAGTCTCTTACAGTGGATGTTCACTGGGTTGATTTGATTCTGCGATCTGTTTGCTATTCTATTTTCTTGTGTTAATTCCTAAAACTATAGATCTTCCCTGCAGTACCCTGTTTTTAGGAATCAAACTAAAGGTGAAAGACTTTTCCTTTTTATTTTCTTTCAAGTGATACTGCATTGGTATATATAAATTCTCCATCACTTTCTGTTGTGATTGGACCTTATTGCTTGGACCATTTTGAAAAGAAAAAAAAAAAATATCTTTCATAAATCAGAAAGCAGGTTCAAAAGTATTCATAATTGGGAAGAAAAAATTCTTTGAGGGCTTAGTGTTGGTCTAAATGGAAAATTGTAGTTTATGAAAATGATTCTTAAAAATATTAAGTTTTATTGATAGAATATGGATAGTCTCAAATAGAGTCATTGAAGTGCTGCTTAGTGCTGACTATTATAAATAAATTATATTTTTCTAATTCATGAATCACATCATGAAAATTGATTTTTTTGCCTTGTAGATTGTTTTCAAGTTAGTGTAACTGGCTGTGAAGGTGTGATGGCATTGGTCTCTGGAAGAAGTTCTGCTCTGAACCCAAATGCACCTGTGTTCATACCGGCTGCTCTTCGTCAGGTTGAGGATTTTTCACCACAATGGTGGGATCTTGTCAAATCTTCAACATGGTTTCGTGATTATTGGTTGAGTCAGCATAAGGAGGAAGAGTTTGAAGAAGTGGCTAATGACTCTACTAATGATGATATGGAGAACATGCTCTCAGAAACTTTTGATCTTGGCATGGAAGAAGACTTCAATCTTCTAGAAAACGAGTTTGAGCAGTTGGTGATGTCCTCCGAATCTCAAGATCATCCTGTTCAGGATAATCCTAATGATGGAAAAGTGGCTCCTCATGGTAAGCATGGAAGCTAAACAACTAACTGATCTGTGACTGTTTATACAAAATCTTTTAACATGACTTCATTTTTGTTTCAAATGCTATTTGATTTGTTTGTTACAATTATACCATGTTTTAACTGGTTTGTAAGTTTGTGGTGAATAAACCTATAACTTGAAAGTAAATCATAATATCTATTCTGTATGTTGGTGGTATCATTCATGTAAGTATTTGAAATACTGCTATAGAAAGGATCTTTCCTTTTGAATGTTGCATCTTTGAGTTGGTTGTTACAATGTCTCAGTTAATTTTGTTTCTTGATCAGATGTTAACAAGGATGTGAAAGCTCTTCTTATTAACATGGCACCAAAATCACCAAGGGAAAGGGTTGCTAAGTCCCCATCAGGGCTTGCAAAGCATCTTGAGAAGCCAGCACAACATGTGAATGTGAAGGGTGTCTCTCACCGAATTCACCAACCTCGTTGAGGAAACATTTGAAGGGTGATAACTTGCTAGAGCTAGTGTTACTCACTATAGCATGTGATCTCTGCTGAAATAATTTTTGTACATAGATGGTGCAGTGTCTTTGTCTTTGTATTTTGTTGTTTCATGTGTTGTATATTTGATGGAGCCCTGGGAACTGTAGGTAGGTGAGACTTTAATTCTGACCAGCCAAAATCCGGGAATGTCTATGTTGATGAAACTTTATATGATTTTCAATAAATGTTACATGGCAGGGAAGAACTTGTGCTGATGTTTGTGGTGTCCTTGGTTCAATGTTCTAGTTGGAGTGTTCTTATCAGCCTTATGATTAAGTAAAGAAAAACTGAGAAGGAAACAGAAAAGGAAAAGATAATTTTTTATAGTGGGTGGTTGTGCAAAATCCATTGGGGTGGCCAACCAAAATCTTTGGAGGTGATTCATGTGGTGATGGTAAAGAGTTTGATGGCTCTTGTTTTGTGAAAATTTGATAATTGAAAGTGTGTTTGATGGTTCAGGTTTTTTACTTCATTACAAAGTTAAGGATGGGGATAAAATTAGTAATGATATATAACTATATTACATTTTGAATACTGTGATTTATTAATTTCTAAAAGTTTTTCGTAAATATCATCTAATTTGTGATTTAATAATTTTAAAATGTTTTCGTAAATATGAATTAGTTCATCAATTGACTAGATTATGACTCTTGTTTAATAAATTTTACTAGGTGTAATTAATAACTCGGCTGAACTATCTGACTTAACTATCTTTCTGTTTATTTTTAACAAATTATTAGATAGTATTTTTAGCGTCTGATTAGTGATGATATGCGTAACTTAATTGAAAATAAATAAATATTTGTTTTCAAAATTTTTTTTAGAACTTTGTGTAAATATGATCTGTGAATATATAAATAGTGTCTTCAATATTGTTTTATGTGAATATATAGTGTCTTCAAACTGATAGATTGATCTAAGAGAGACGGAAGTTTAGAACTAGACTCCTTTACTAAATGAAAAGTGTACCCATAAAGGTTTTGTTTTTTTTTTTTTATAAATTTTTGATTGAATTCAAAAGATCTTAATATTTTGTTTGGACTAGATATCTTTAGATTTGTTTGTATTAGAGAATGAATTAGATATATTTTGATTTGATTAAATTTGTTTGTATTAGAGAATGAATTTGATAGATGTATTTAAAGTTTATTTGAGAAAAAAAGGTTTATATGTATGGATTGTTTAGATTAGATATATTTTGTTTTAATTAGATTTATTTGGATTAGAGAATGAATTTGGTAGAATGAATTTGATTTTATTTAAGGTAAAAGTGTATATTCGTGGATGGGGAGAAGATAGTGAGTATCGATTGAAGAAGATAGTTAGATTGAAATGAAGAATTTATAAAAATTTGTAAAAGATATAATATGTGTAATTGATAAAATATTTCTTTTAATAGATAAAAATTATAATTAAATTAATTTAAAATTAGTTATTTTATTATTATATTATTTTATTTTTATTAATATTTTGTTATTATTATTTTATAATTTTATTAAATTTATTATTATTTTAATAATTATTAATATTATTATGGTATATTATATAATTATATTACTATTTTTATTTATTTTGATTTTTATTATAATTTCTAATTTTATTATTATTATTTTTATTATTATTTTTATCATCTTATTAAACTATTATTATTAATAAATATATTATGATCTTATTAAAATTATTATTATATAATTAATTATATTTATTTTATTATTATATAAATACAAATATTAATAATTAAATTGATTATTTAAAAACATTTTAAAATTACTTCCCTTCAAATCCTCGCTTGTCGAAGAGAAAATGAACAGTAAATTTTTTTTATCGATATCAGTTTTTTAATCATTTTTTATTCCTCGTCTTCAACTTTTCACCCGTCTTCCTAAATCCATCGTACAAAGCAAACGGACCGTAAAAGATCCAACCCTTCAAATTCTCGCTTGTTGAAGAGAAAATAAACAAACAGTAAAATTTTTTTTATCGTTCTCAATTTTTTAATCATTTTTTATTTCTCATTTCTTGAACTTTCACTCATTTGGTCCTTCTTCCTAAATCGATCTTGCGAAGCAACCGAACGTAAAAGATCGAACTCAAATTAGCTTTTGTAGTTAAAGAAACTATTTTGGAAACGTAGATGCAAAGTAAAGGCTTAATTTTGAAAACGTTAGGAAAATATTTTCTTCGAAAATTCTTACTCCTTAATTTTCGAAAATTCTTACTCCTTAATTCACGCAATAATAATATATAGTGTAAATTTTATTAAGCAGATTACTGTTACAAAATAAAGTATATTTAAGTATTTTTTAGATTTGTAGTTAATTTTGCATAATTTTTTTGTTCTCAATATAAATTATTTTTATTCAATTCATTATTATTTGGATTCATAATTATTTTTAATTAGTTTTTTAATATTTTAACTTAAATTATTCTTAACTTAATTGAGTATTTTTTCACATAAATTATTTTTAGTTTAATTAAGTATTTCTTTTAAGTTGTAATCATTTTAGCTATTTTTTTATATTATTGATACCAATTACTTGTAATTTAATTAAGTATTTTTATATTTAATTATTTTAAATTAAATATGTTTTTGGATTTCAGTTACTCTTGACTGACTTTGTCAAGAAGTATTTTATTCATAATTTAATTAAGTATTTTATCATATTTACAGTCAAGATTATTTTATTCATAATTTAATTAAGTATTTTATCATATTTAATTATTTCAAATTAAATATTCTTTTAGATTTTAGTTAACTTTGACTAACTTTGTTGAAGTATTTTGTTCATAAGTTATTTTTGGTTTAGTTGATTATTGTTCGTTTTTCAGGAAGGAGATTGAGGTTTAAATGATTTTTTAATTATAAGATTTAGAGGGTGTTTGCATTTCTTAACTCCGTTATTATAATTTAAACTTTCTTTCTTAGATATAATAATTTAAACTTTCTTTCTTAATTTATATCATTTTGTATTTTAGGAAAGGATTATCTCTTTTGCCAACATAAAGTGTAGGTAACTTTTTTTGTCAACTGAATGATTTTTTTAGTGTTATTCAAATGATTTTTTTTTTTAATTTTATAGATATGACAATTTTTTTGTTTTTATCTTTAAGATTTATTTATAAAACTTTGATGATTGTTTAGTATTTAAATAGCATTTGGCACGAGGCTCTTTTCTCTTCTTCTGCTTTGAGTAGTTCTTTACACTTTAATGATAAATTTGTATAATTTTTTTAACAACAGGTAGTATCTTAATATAGAAGATTTTGTCCCTAGCTTACTTTTCTATAAATTCTTATTTTTATTTTTTTATTAGGATTCAAGCACCAATCTAAAGTCAGGGTTTTTTTTTTTTTTTTTTTTTTTTTTTTTTTTTTTTTTTTTTTTTTTTTTTTTTTTTATTTTTTTTTTTTTTTTTTTTT
>Ga0099824_1000399_pt1 | contig 49676 bp, 13 predicted proteins | sample SiratrowhiteBW_FD_76837 | JGI IMG/M metagenome (GOLD analysis project Ga0099824, IMG submission 76837) | Root nodule microbial communities of legume samples collected from California, USA - Siratro white BW | ecosystem: Host-associated > Plants > Roots > Nodule | place: USA: California... | reverse complement strand
GTTGATTTCTAAGAAAACCGATTTTTCGGTGAGGTTCCTTGGTAGTTTATAGGAAATCAGACGGTGTTAAAGGTTCTCTTGAAGTGAATCATTTCTTTGGTTCCATTGAAACTGAATGACTTTAAGAGATAATAAATGAAGGTGTTCTCACAGAGAGAGTTGAATAGAACTTATAAACTTGATTTATAATGAATTAGAAAAAAATAGACGTTTAATAGATTATTTATTGAATAAAATGATAAAAAAAATAGACCTTTAATAGTTAACAATAAAAATTAATATAATATTTGTTTGAACTCAAACTTAAGTTAGTTCCAGTCTTTTTAAGTAATTGTTTTAAAAGTTTTTACTAATCCACACAATTACTTGTCATCTTTTCAAGAATTATGAGTATTTTTTCTCTTCATATAATATCCTTTTGATTTTCTTCGAAACCAATAATTCTTGTAAAACAAGAACTCTTAGAAAACAAAAACAAAACACTCTCACTTAGAGTACAATAAAATCTCAGCGTATAACTTCATAAAGTGAAGAATTATAGAGATTTAGACACTCAAGCCAAGGATTAAATGTTCTTTTTAGATACTCATTGTATAGATTCTCTAAAATAATAAACATTCATTGTCTTCATTGATCTTAATGTCTTTTACTTATTTCAGTCATCTTTGTTTTGCTCCTCTATAAAGGTACAATTAGCTTCAGAAAGAGGGTTGAATAGAGTCTAAACTCAAATAGTGAATTAAAAGTAGATCAAAGACAACATATAACAAAGTATTGAGTAGAGAGAAGTAGACACATCCAATTTCCTTAAGCAAACCGCTTAATAGCTTCCACTAAATGAGTTTTAACATTTCTATAGGACAAATACTTTTACACCTTTTGAGACACAACTTTTAACACTTCTCATGAACGAGTGTTCTACACCTCTCCAAACATGAGTTTTAACACCTCTACAGGAATGAGTATTCTATATTTCGCCTTGTAAAAACTAGTCTTAATCTCTTCCAAATATTAGGGCCTCTCAGAAAATGAGAAAAACACTCTCTAAAGAGATAACAACGTAAGCTTACAGGGTATACTTCACAGAGTAAAGAATTTATAATGATTTTCACACAACGCTCTTATAATCGCTCTCAAATAGCAAATATGAACAATGAATCTCAAATATTTTTTCTTGAATATCTCTTATGTATTCTTGTCATATCTTCTCGTTTTTTCATTCTTCATCTTCAAAATCTTTTATATAGTTTTTAGAATGATGATAGTTGAAGTTGTATATGTTTGATACCTAGAATGCTAACTTTTACACTAATAAATATCTTTTGTATATTCGTGAACATTTGAAATTTGTCTATTTATTTTTCCAAACTCGAACATTGAGACTTAATGTATTAATTTCAACTTCTATGAATCATGTATTGCAACATCGTCGTTTTTAACATTAGACACTATATAAGACAACTTCGACTTAATGTAGTATATTGTGTATTGACCATTTAACATCACATGATTTGTTCTAATAAATCTTTCCTTAATCATAGATATTTGATCATTGAAGCATGTGAGTGACAATTCTTTATGATTACACAAATATTTACACTTTATCTTCTTTGTCATTAAACACTTTATATGGAAACTTCTGATGTGAATAATCTTTTGCGTCTTGAGTGTGTAATTGTTGTTGTTTATTTATCTGAATTCATTCCATATTTGATTCCTTGACTTCTGAAGCTTTACTTTGCTCTAATAATTTTTTACACAAATTTCACACTGTAGCTTTCCTGATCGTCTATTAGACACTTACTATAGAAATATTTGATATAATCATTTTTTCTTATCCTAAGTATTTATCTATTGATGGTGCTCTTTAAAAATAATAACTTTGATACCAATTAAAGTGATAGATTGATTTTATAAGGATGGTTGAATAAATCCTTGAGACCTTTTCTCAAAGCTTTAGATGGTCTATTAATTAAAAAAATACTAATTCATCCCAACTTTAAGCCACCTTTAGTTTTTCTTTAAAATATTCTTAAAAAAATTTAATGTAATCAAATATATTATAACGAACCATTCTAATTATCACTTATAATTATAACCAGTACATCAAATCATTTCTAACTATCTCATCTTAATATCCTTTCAAAGCTAAAACATTTTTATGTTAGATCAAATACTTATTATATTAAACGAAAAACTATAATTTTTAATCTAATGAACACTTGATTCAACATTTAAATTGTTATTTTTTATTACAAAGAAAAACAAGTTAAAGAACTTACTAGGATAATATTCACTAAGGAAATAAATAATATAACATTCATGACTAAGATTCTAACTTCACAAATTAAAAGATATTACAAAGTGTTTGTATTAAAAATATGCTTGAAGATTTTTTCAAATTCACGTGCCTTCAGAATTCAACGTTTTATAGTCATTCATAGGCACTTGGGAATATAATTGCCGTATATAAGTCTTTGTAGTAAGTAGAAATACTTATTATTTGCTTTAATCTTTGTTTTGGTTCCTTCTTTGGAATGTCGTGATATTATGATACATGTTGCTTCAAATAAAAAAAGGAAACATGATGCAAGACAAAATATATCTACCAAATAAATTTCCTTTGCATAGGTATTGATATAATATTTAATTTGTTTGCATATTAAAATATATTTTAGATATGCGCATGTAGAATGCATTTTTCCCACATTATGGTATCCTTACAAAATAATAATGTGTTGGATGTTGATTTATAGAAAGGATAGTCTTACATTTAAGAATGTGTAAAGATATTTACTCATGAGATATATTTGTGAATAGAAATAAAAGTAAGCATGTTTTAATTTATTTTCTCTAATAATTGCTTACAGTCGTTATATAGTGTCAGCCCATATTCATATATATATATATATATACATATATATATATATATATATATATATATATATAATTTTAATGTTGGTGTTAATTATTAATTAAGGTATATTATAATTAATAAGTTCAAGGTTTAGTTGTATTTATTATTATCAAAACAATCTGTTTGCTAAAAGGGTTTAACTTTAGACTGATGGAATCTTAACAAAGTTGATTTATTATGGAAAAATTTGTATAAACATGCTTATTTCTTAGTTGGCTTGAGCATTTAAGGTAACATAATTTTCAACTTCTTAATTTTAAACTTTCAACCTTAGCTTTAAGGAGTTAGAATTGCTTTATCCATGTGTTTTATAATTCTACAAAAATAGTTTATTTATTTTTCCCTTTTTATTAATTTTTTAAGAGATCTTACTTGCTTTAAGCTTTAATCTTTACTAGAAATGTCTCAATTTAATGTTTTTATATCTTGATCATAACCGTTATTTTATAAAATTTAATTGACTCTTATTTTTCTGCGAAATATTATATTAAAAATCAAATATTCTTCTTAAAAATAAACATAAAAACATTTCAATAAATTCAATTTGCATAATTAATTTAATATTTTTTAACATTAATAATTCTATTTAATGCATTTAATTTGAAAAAATTTATAAGTAGCCTAAATAAAAGAATTCATAATTTTAGTTTGTTTTCAATCTAAAATAATTTACTTCTAATTATTAAATTGTCATAAACAAACAAATTTAAACCAATAATAAGCTGTGGATAAACAATTGTAATGTTGGTTTGTGTAATATTAGGCATTAGATAAAATATTTTTTTGACTAACAATTTTAAGTTTGAATGGAATAAAAATAGTATAAAATAACTTTATAAAGAAATAAATTTTAATGAAACAGCTATATTCTAAAAGGAAAAACTTTACTCTCATTCTCATAGAAGTTTTGGTTTTTTAAACAAACATAAAAGTAAATGGTGTACATATTTTAGATTTTTCTTTGTAACAATTGATTAAACGAAAATTGTAAGAAATTACCTGATATATAAAATTGAAATGAAAATGACTTAAAAAATGCCACTATAGATTAAATTAATTTAAAAATAATTTAAACTAAGAAAAAGAAAGATACGTCAATGACTAATGAGAAGTAAAGAATTAATAGAAACTAACCATTTCATAATTTAAATGATGCAGAAAAGGCAAAAATAATAAAAAAAAACAACTAAAAATTACAAATTTAAATAATTGATATACGAAGATTGTGAGAACAAAACTTAAATATAGGATAAAAAAAATTGGTGAATAAGAAGATGAATAATGTTCTTTCATGTGTAATTGTCTAACATCATTACTATGAATTTGACTGACTAGTTGGAAAAGGCCAAATTGATAATGTGTGATTTTTTTTTCTTAATAGTTAATATTAAGGAGAGAAGGTTACTTTAATTTAACTTTATATATAAAATCAATATGTAAAATAATATTTACTTATCTCTGATACAAAATTTCTAATATGTTATTTTCATAATCAAATCTTTTTTTTACATATGTAAAGATTGATCATATACTCAATAACTAAATAGAATTATATATATTTAAAAGTGGTATGATAGGTTTTATAAGCTTATTAAGAGAGATTTTTATATTATTTAAGAAAAAAAATTTACGTTTAACTTAAAATTATAAAACATATATAAAGTTTAAACTCTGAAAATTTTAATAGTGAAGAAAATAGGCAAAAAATATTAAACTCATGTAATCTTTTTGTAGTATTTATAAAAGTGGTGTAAATTTTTTTTCTTCTCAAAATGGTAAATTGTGTCTCAAAATTATGTTAATGTAAAATTATTTTAGTTATTTGAACTAAAATGACGATCACTTCTGATGATATTAGTATGAAAAACATAACTGAAACGGTGATGTTTTGACAAAATTCAGTCATAGAATTTTAAATTAAAAAAGTAAAATTATAACTCTTCATGTTAAAACAATTAAAAAAATAAAGAATTAAACGAGAATTAAAATGTAACTAATTACCTTAACTTCTCAAATAATTGAAAAATAAAAAATTAAAATTAAATTAACTTGTAACTTTTTTAAATAATTTTAAAAAAACTAAAAAATGTTAAAATGGTGTGAGGTGTTCACAATTTCAATTCTATTTTTTTTTTCAACTTAAATCGTGATTTTAATTAAAATGTTTTTCTGCTACTCTTTTTTCATATGAAATGTAAAAATTAGTTTGGTGCTTTTGTGGAAGAAAATATCATAACACTTAAGAAATAGGTAAAGAAGAACAGTGCAGAGTGCTTCCAGAAAGTTGAACGGAAGTGTAAAGGTGGCGCGCATTACATAAAGAATCTATACAATAATACTCTTCTTCACTGTACAATCACACACGACCTTTTGGGTTTCTTCCAGAGATCCACGCTCGCATGGCCACGCCGGACGCCGTCGCAGCCTTCAGGCGCATCACCGGAGCACCGGACTTCGTCGCCGTGCAGAAATTAGAGGTCCACCTCTTCACATTCCCACTCTTTACTTTTTCCCTTTCACGTTTTCTATTATTTCTCGTTCGCTAAGTTTCATTTTCCGAATGTGAAGAGTGTCGCCGATCTGACAAAAATAAACGAAAAGATTAAGAGGAAAAACTATAAACAATGTTTAGTTGTTAATCTTATTTTAAGCTGCTTAATTGCTGAGCTTAAATTTAGTGTCATGTTACTGTAAAACCTTTTTAAATTTCACCTCATCACGGTTTTGGTCCAGCTGTCGTGCACATTTTTACTTTCCTTCCAGGGGAGAAAAATAATAAAAAAAAATGCAATGTGTTTATGAGTTTGTTTTGTTTCTTTAAATTCCTATTTTTAATTTCTACGTAAACTAATAGTTTTAGTTTAGTCATTTCTTTTTTTTTTCTAAGAAAATTTGGAAGAAATTTGTTTAAATTGGTCATTTGTACTTTTAATTTTTAGTGTGGTCCTTGTACATGTGGAGTGTTGTTCTTGGTTAATTTTGGACAGAGACCATGTTAAGAATGCAATGTGCTATATCTACATAATTCGTGATATGCTGTGCATTTTCAGGAATAAAATAGCAGACCTTTGTAATATTTTGACCTTTTGTTTAACTGGTTGCAGGAATATGGGGGCAATCTAAATGAAGCTATTAATGCGCATTTTCTTGAAGTGGATAGGCACATGTATGGCAATGTGTTTTATAGTTTTTTTTTTTTGTTCTCTTTCATCTTAATGTCTTTCTTGGAAATGGGAATCTTTAATGATGTTACTAGACATGCTCTAAAGTAGCTGAGTTTTCTTTGAAGTAGTATTCTCCTTTTACTCAGTTTGTTTGATTCCGGGACTAGGTTATCAGGTCAAGGGCAAAATCTTGCTGCTGCCCCACAACATAATAACATTGGTGCAAGTGATCAAAACCGTGGCAGTGGATCAAATGGAATTTTGCCTTTTCTCCATGCTGCTAGAAGATTTCGACCTTCACTTTTACTTGACCCAAATTATAGGAGAGAACTTAGAGATCTATATAAGGGGATTGGTGGTGGTGGTGGTGGTGGTGCTACTACATATACAGATCGCCCACCACCTGCATGGACCAATAGTCCATTTGAGCCGCATTATCAATCAGGATTGAGCACTACAGGTGAAGATGTATCTTCTCATGGTTTAGGAATTCGTGGGACAGATGGTTATCAGAACCAATACCCTTTAGCTCAGTCAAATGCTTCACACGGTCCTGATACTGAAACAGAGGAAGCAATGCTTCAGGCAGCTATAGAGGCCTCGAAAATGGATAGGAGAGGAGGTTCTTCATGGGAGCGAATTGATGTTCTCAATGTATACTCAGTGAAACTTACCATATTGTTTTTACTTCTATTTCTATATGCTTTCGAAAGTTACCCTGCTTTCAATAAACCACTGTTTCAGGATTCATCTGATGGTGGGCTTCCTCAAATTCTTGTTCAGCAAGAAGATGATGATTTGGCCCGTGCAATTGCGTCATCCTTAGAGGTTTTATAAATATTCATTATATTTGTACAATTCAATTTCTTCTTTTCAATATTTCTGATTCTTATCTGTGTTGAATTTAGACAGCAGAGCAAGAGAAAATCACACGTGAGCTTTTAGTAGAAGAGGAAAAGGAAGGGCAGCTTGGAGTTCACTTTTTATTAGACAAGGGAAAGAAGACTAACAGTAGCAGAAACCAATTAGAGGTGTGTATCTTGTAAGCCCGTCTATATTTTTCACATACATATACAAGATGCATGGGTTAAAGAAGAAAAGTATGCTTGCATTGGGTGAATCTACGTTGAAGATTCAGGGGGCCATTGAGCTCACAACACAAAGTCTGCGAAAAATTCAATTACACCTTATTTTCTTTCTTTTCTTGTCCTCTCGCACTGACATGTTTTACTTAAAAGCCTACAGGGTTATATAATCTGGTTCAGACTCCTCCAACTTTCTCTGCTTAGTTTTGCTAATGCACATTTCTGTTTTCTAATCAGTACTGTATTATTTAAAATGCATAGAAAATTCTTCTGCACCATTTCAGGTTACAGATTTGTCATAGTTGAAAATGCTTTATAGTAAATTTACAGAACCAGAAACTTTCGAGTATATCAATCAAACATGAAATATTTTGAGTTGGCATATATAATTTTCTCAACATGCATTTGAATGCAATCAATTAAGAAGGAAGTTTTTGGTAGGACTTGTGCAATTACATAGTCCATTTTCACTTCGAAAGACAACTTGTATGATTAGCAAGATAATTTGGCTATTGTAATATGGAAGAGTTAGAAGTTAAGAAAACGAAGATTTGACTTAATATGGCATAGTTCAAGTATAGCTGTAAATACCCCTTAAAAGTATGGAGAAAGGTGAAGTTTCCATTTGTAATGCTATTCCTATTGAAGTTTGGAAATGGCTAGAGGAACAAAGTACCATTTAGTTCATTAAGCTATTAATGAGAGTTTGAAGTACCATCTAGTTCTACTATAAAACGCTCTTGATTGTACGTACTTCACTCAACTGAATGAGATACTTACACTAGACGATCCACAAGGAATGCATGCACATGTATTATCTGACAACCTTCTTATACAACATGAAGAACAAATTTTACTAAACCAATTTTCAACACTAAACTTAGCATTGAGCTCTATTGGTGTATAGAAGGTTTACATCCACTCATACCAGTTTCTTTCAAGAGATAAAAAAATGTACTATTGTTTTGTCACCATAATACATTTTTTTAATCTTGCAACCTCCATTCTGAGAAAGTACCTTAGCTGTCGGAAGTCTTTAATCTCAAATTCCTTGTAGATGGGAGTTATTATAGAATGAGGTTCCTTGATAAAATGTAACCAATAGAAATAAACATTTCTTCAAAACTGGATTATGGCATTTGTAATCTCGTTGGTTGGTAGGAGAACCTGCACAAAATAGATTTATGTGCCTTTGGGTCGAGTTTTGAGCCCTTTGGCTCATGATTGTTCAGCCTTGCAGTCAAAAACTTTTAATAGCTAGATTTTCAGTTATCAGTTCTATTTTGATAAGTTATGCCAATTAGAGCCAATATATCTTTCTTTGACAAATTATATCTATTTTCTAAATCAAGTTAGGAACATCATCTGATAAAAATGTAGCTCAAGATGTTGCACAACCAGTCATCGGTCATTTGTCAAATAACAGTGCTGGTGGTCATAGTCAACATAATGAAGATGTGTTTCTCGCTAACAAGGTAACCATTGGAGACCCAAGATTCTTTTATGGCAATGAGGCTTCATCCATAAACTGAGGATTGTTATGTCCAATAATTTCTTGCCTTATTTCTCGATGTAGTGGGGTGGTATTTCTTCTGAAGAGATTAATGAAGCATTGTTAGTTGAAACTGCACTTTTTGGTGAAACTTCCAGTCGCAGTTTTCCGTCCTTGCCAAATATACAACATCGTCCAGAAGAAAATATGGATCCCAAGACGCAATACATGTCCACTTCTATGTCACAATTATTAATTAACTCTCGGTTGCTGAAACAACAACAGGTTTAGATTCCTGTCTATGATGGTTGTGTGATCAATGTTTATTACATGATACATCATTTGTCATCATTATTTGCAGGATGCTGACTATCTAGCATCACTACGAGCTGATAAACAAAAGGAATTGAATTCTCTCAATAAAACTGAAAGCCATTCCTCACGGGAAGAAGAATCGTGCAAAAAGATGCTTGAAAAAAAGGTAATACCTTTTTAGTTCGTGACTTTTTGACTTTGTTCTTGCTGTTAGTTGTGGTATGAATATGAAGCATAACATAACCCTTCATCTATTGTTAGTAGCGAGACACAAATATTTAATGAATATGTTTGCGTGATTATTCCATCAACAGAATGGATTTATTTGTATTCAAGATTATTAGAAAGATAACGCCATAACAATTTACAAAGAGAAGAATTATGCTATGATGCATCGAACCTTTGTATTTAGGCAACTTTGAAAAAAAAAAGCATTAGAGAAGTTCTTATCTCCTAAACTATTCCTATTTCCAACATGTATAGATGTTTACTATTACAAGTTAATTAAAGCTTGTTTGCATGATTAGCTTCTGATTTTATCTATCATGTAAGGTTGAATGGTCAATAACTAAAAAATGGCTCATTTCTCCATTCACTAAAATATAGTGGATGTGCTTAGCTTGCCCCTATGCATGTGTTTGTGTGAATGGGTACTTATTCGAAGTTTGTTTTGTTTCCTGAATTCATAAATGGTGGTTATTCTTAAATATATGATTATTATATAAATACAAATCCGTTATTAGACTGACTAGAGGCAAGTACTGTGTGTTTGAAGATTAATGTTTTAACTTTTAGGGGTATTTGCTACAAAGAAAATTTTTAGTTTTCAGTTATCTAATGTTGGTAATGTTTGTTTCTCAACTTTACATGTTTTAAAATATAACATTCCCCCAGTAAATACTGTTTTCCGGGATTTCTTTTAGCTACTATTTCCCACAAAATTGTTTTCAAATGTTAGATGAGAATATAAAATATATAAATAATTTCTACTACTATATAGAATATAAGTTTCATATTATTCTTATTAAGATCATTTAATGTGGTCAATAATTAAAATTGTTGGTAAAAATATCATGTAACTCTATGATTCCCAGGAAACTTGTATAAATTTTCCATGAACTTTTTTCAGAAACCAAATAGATTTTAATCATCTATAGGAATCATGATTCCCTGGATTTAAAGTTACTAAGAATCATGATCTTTCGGTATGAAAAAACGTTTCTTGTACATGGCTCTTGTGGTTTTTTTAATTGCTTTGTACAGTGCATGCCATTCCTTGTTTTCAAAAGCACTACTGAATTGTGTGTGATTGCAGGAATTGGTGAAAAAGCTTGACACGAAAGAACTTTACAAGGAACCACTGTTGTCTGATGACGTAGTTACTATTGTAGTTCGAATGCCAGATGGTGGTCGCTGTGAACGTCGCTTTCTCAAAACTGACAAACTAGAGGTAAAATTAGTTTTAGAGTATGATGAAAACTAAATTCTGAATGATACGCAGCTTAAAATAACGGAGCTCAGCTCTTTCTCTTGCTCCTAAATTCATTTTTAATACCAAATGAGATCAAATTCCTGGTAGAATTTCGGCATTTAAATTAACATATACCTTTTTTTCAAAGTTTATTTCAAACTTATTGATGTTCTCTCACAAAAACATAGAGGAAAATAATTTCTCACTTCAGTTTGTAAGTTACTCCCTTTTAAAAGATCAAACAAGTCTTCTATATCTTTCTCTTATTTTCTTCATGAATGCACGCTGGTGAAATAGGTTCTGAGCACAAGATAAACATTATTATGAGTAATATGACTATTTTACATTATTATGAATGTTAGCATAGTTGGCTAACGAATTGTCTTTTTGTTTCCTTCGGTAGCTTCTTTTTGAGTTCATAGACGTATGTGGAGCACAGAAGCCTGGAACCTATAGATTTGTGAGTGCCCCTTTCCCTACCCACTTGATTTCTCGATTCAACCTTTATGTTGTTGAAATGTTTTCTGACATACCACTTTTTTCTAAAAAAGTTACAGTTAGTATTGTGTCAAATGTTTACCAATACCACACTTATTTCTAGGCTAGAGATTGGTTCTTGGATAGACAAATTCTGGTCTTTGATTTAATGCGTGAGTCAAAAAAACTAGTCGAAATTCTGTTTTTGAGGGCTGAATTTTTATCTTTGTTCGAATTTGGTATCTGGATAGCGGAACTCTGATTAGATTTTTCCTATTTTCTTGAAAAGAAAAACAAAGAAAATATAAAGTTAAACATAATGAAATAATTAATTAAAAAAGTATATTATTAATTTACAAAAAATTTATATTTGAAGTAGCTATTTAAGGATTTAAATAAATTGTTAAAAATAATTAATATTAATATTTTTGGGGCTTATATTTTGTAAATATAGTAATTTACTAACTTATTTGATAATAAAACTTTGAAATTTAATAGTATTTTAAATGAATGATTTAATGAATTTAATTGCATTGTGAATGCTCTAAAATTTCAATCATGTGGACCTTTCGCTTTTTTTTAGGTAGACTTTATATTTGTGTGCCTTATTGGGTCTTTGTGGTTTATTTTTTGTCAACAAAATTTAATAATACAATTTTTTGGCTCTTAAATATGTGAAAACTTGTGTAAATAGTTCGTCAAATCTGAAAAATAAGTTTATTGGAAAGAGCTAATCACTTGGATATATTTGTGTTTTTTCATCGTGGGAGAATTTATTTTTGTGCACCTTAAGTGGTTTTTTTGTAGTTATTTTTTTTAACGAATCAATGGTATCATTTTTTGTTCCAAAATATTTGTAGAAATGTGTGTAAATAGTGCATCAAAATAGGAAAAAAATAAAGTTTTTATTGTTTTATTGATGGAAAAAATAAACAAGGATTGAAAGTTGCCATTTTTTTAATTATTTGAAATTGACTCCTAAATTCAAAGATGGTGGCATAATGGTTTCTTGTGTGATATAATACGAACAACATTTTTGGACAACTTTATTTGCTTATGTCTATTTTAGTTCTGAGTTAGTTGGATTTATGACAACCCTTGAAACTTTCTAACTTTGTTGAAATGAGAGACTTGTGGGGCTCTTGTATATTGGGTAATAATCTTTGCATCTTAATTTCCTACAAGAATTCTCATACACATTCATAACTTCAATCTATACACATAATTGTGATGAAGATATTTGCATGCAACAACTATATGCTAACATAATAAGTGAGTTTTTCCAAACTTCTAAAAATCACACAAAATTTCATCTAAATTTGACACAACTTTTCAGCTGGTGTGTCCTTTCTAAGGTTGATCACCTCCTACACCAGAAATATAGTATTAACAAGTTGACAAATAGCATACATAGGACAACTAAGGTGCAAAGAAATGAAGCCTGTCATGATATTGAAAAAAGTGTAAAAAGTAACCTAAGTGACTAATTATTGTAATAAAATATTTTTTTATTAATAAATGAACAAACTTAATTTATTATCAATGAAGTATTATTTATATATAAATCACAATGTTTCATCGTATACAAATTTATATTTCTGAATACATAAATTGTACTCAAACAAAAAAGTAAAAAAATTCATTATATAACAATCATATCAATATTTAATAGATATATACTTAAAATCAACAAATATATATTTCGATCAAATAAGTATTACAAACAAAATATGTTAGTTAATTTTAGATATAAATACTTTAGACTAACCTTAAGAATTAAAATAATTTTAAACAAATTTCTTAATATTTTAATCAATTTAGTTTATTTCTTAAATATGTATATACTATTCCATATATTATATAAGATAATTTTTTATTTCATATATTATTTCTTAAATGCATAAGTTGTACTTGAACAAGAAAATTTTAAAATTTTATTATACTAACAATTATATCTCAATAATTTTAATAGATATAACAAATTTCTTAAATGTGTATGCATTATTCCATATATTATATACATAAGTTAATAAATTAATTTTATTATAAATTCACTTAAATCCTTCATTTGAATTACTACTTAAGTTTCCAATTTTATTTTCAAATAAGTCAGTACATTTATTATATTTAAAAAATATGTGCTGCAAAAATCATAATGTTGATTATATTTAACAATATTTTAAAATTCTTAAAAAATTATTTCAAATATTAACATTTTTGTAAATTAATATACTTCTTTAATTAGTTATTCCATTATTTTAAACTTTAAGTTTATTTCAAATTCTGGCCCATTTTTTTATGTGGGTGCAGCAAAATGAAGACTAGAATTTGGGTTTCGAAAATCAAATTTTGATCTAAAGAAAGGTGAATCCTGACTAATATTTTGCACACTGCACAATATGCTAGTTGTTTGTTTTTTTAGAAAAGGTGCTATGTCTGAATAAAACTTCTTATATTGTTATATTATATGATATGATATGATCTCTGTGAATGGCTGTTTAGTTTCTGTCAATGATTTTGTTACCATTATTTCTTAAGGTTATGGAGCTTTAAGTAATGCAGTTCTATGAGTTCCATTGTATTTTGCTTCATATGATCCAGTATCCTTGCTTCAATTTTGAACAGGTGAAGTCATACCCACGTCGTGCTTACAGTGTTAACGATTGCTTGTCAACCTTCAATGAGGTAGGCCTTAACAAAAGTAATGAAGCTTTGTTTCTGGAGTTGATTTAGTTTCACCTATTTTCCTTTCACCATCTTCACCTTTAGATTTGTACCTTGTAGATTTGAACCAATCTTTTTGGCTTGGTTGGTTTGTCCTTTTTTGTTTATTTCTTAAATTTAGGGATGACTATGGTTGAGATAGTGCAATTTTAACTTTTTAGTCCCTGTTCTTGAATTAAAAATTCATTTCTAACTTTATATCTAAATATGTAATATCAAATCAGATTATTAAATAATAATTGAATAAAGGTTAAATAATTATAGAAAATAATAAAGTTGATTAAATGTGTTGATTTAATGAAAATGAAGATTTTAAAATGTGATACACCATTTAAATAAAATCATATAAAAAAATGTATAATTAAGATTGTGATGAGAAGAAAAGTTATTTAGAGATTTAAATATACTTGGTGATTGAATAAATTTTGTTTAAGAAAATGAAATTAAAGATCAAATAAGATAAAAATTATAAATTTTTTATGTTATCTCATATTATTTTGGTTGAATGATATTGATTACTCTTTCTCTGTTAAATAAATTTATTATCACACAATTAACATAAGGAAGGATGTTGAATTGACTTGAAGAAATCATAAACTACCAAGATAAGGTTTTGGAAAAGAAAGTTGCTCACTTGATTTCTTTATGGGTAGAATAAAACATATAACAATTTTAGTCTCTGGGAAATCTAACGATGGAAATAACTGGAACTGAAAATTGTGCACTAGAATTAGTTGAAAAGTAAGCAAAGAACAATTAGGTTAAAGCAGCAAATGGTGCAATTCTTTTCAGGAGAACATTAAAATAATTAAAATTATGTCTATCTAACACCATTTAAGTGGAAAAAATAATATTAATATTAATTCTCATTATAAGAAAATTGTATCCGTGTTCTAACCTAACTAATAAAGAAAAAAAATTATGAAAAAGGAACAAATTTCAAATGATGTTCTGAGCTAACCAATAAAAAAATAAATTTATAAAAAAGAAATAAATTTTAAAGTAGTGCAATTGAATTATGTTCTAATTGCACCAATAAAAAAATATTTATTGAGAAGCAACAAATTCTAAACTAGTTTACAAAAATATGCTTTAATTGTATTAATAAAAAAAATTATGGAGAAGCAATCTCCTCCCATAATTACATTAAAAAAATTGTATTTGTAACAGTACTCTAACTCAAATCAATGCAAAATGAAATTAATTGAGACAACAAATTTCAATACACCCGGTATTTTAATTGTATCAATGATACTTTAATTATATCAATAAAAAAAGATGTTATTGAAATTGTGTAATATTTATTTTTTAATTAAAATTAAAAAATTATGAAATTATCTCTTTATCATAAGATTATTTTAAGCATTTTTTCAAATATAAAAAAAATTCACACTTTGGTGGTTTACCGAACAAGTAACATGAAATGGTATTCTTGGATTTGTTTTAAAAATCTCTCACCTTACTTTCAACATCATTCAAATAATGTTATTGTTCCTCAGTCAAGAAGCTTTGCATTAATCACGTGACATAAATGTTCACTTGTTAATCCCAAATTTTCATGCAACGAAAATTGTGTTGATTAGGTAACCTTTAAACATTTCATAGTTTCAATAACTTTTCTAACTCAACTTATTGTCAATGAATGACATAATTTTTTGAAGTGTCTGTTAAATTGATAATTATTATGATAATATCCTTTTTCATAAATCATTACATTTTGCTTATCACAAACATTATAAATTAATTAAAATTTATATTTTAATAGTAAAATCGTATAAAATAATATATTATTTGTGATTTAAATTTTATACGAGATTGTGAAACAATAAAATTAAGAAATGTCAAACAAAAATGTAAATAGTGATATTCTTTTACATTGATATAATCTAATTATAATTAAAATGCAATTAAAGTTTAAAACAAATCTCAAATAAAAAATTAAGAGTTTTTCTGTTGCACACACCTTGTTGAATCAGTTTTAATTTCAATTAAAATAAAATTACATTAAAGTATTTTTAATATATAATTTTCACCTTTTATTTTATTTTCTTATAACATCTTTCAACTATTTTCTTTGTTAATAAAAAGTATTATATATATATATATATATATTAAAAAAAATAAAACCTACTGTCCGTCCTGCAAACATTTCATCTTTAAAATGACCAATTACTCACAAAATCTGAACATTTTTATTTTGAAAGTTAAAGGTAGAATAATTTTCGATTTCTTAGAAGATTTTCATATCACCATCACCTTTTTAGTGTCACAGCAAACTATTTTTTTTTTTTCACATAAAATCACATTCATCGATCTCTGGATAAAGTGTGATAAATAAAGAACAACAAAGGGATAAAAAATTAGAAAATATCAACTATTTAGAATTTAAGATTTAAAATTTAGAGTTTAAAATTTAAGATTTTATTTTTGAGAATAAAGAACACTAAAAAATGTTTGGGAAAAAAACATTTTTTTTCCCTTTGAAGAACTGGTGGTTAAATTCCTCTTAGTTTTTAATATATATATATATATATATAATATTTTAATATGGTGTATTATTTTTATTTAACATTTTGTTATAAATATTTTATAGTATGATGAATTCATTGGTCATCATTATCTAACATTACAAAAATTTCATTAATCTCTTCTTACAAACAAACACACCTTCAATATTATATAACTTTTATTATAAATTTACCAGTCTTACTGTAATTTAAATATATTCATCTTATAACTTTTTTCTACCAAGATGGTATATAGAATCGAATAAAAGTTAAATTTAATAAATTTATTGTTCATATAACTACATATTTGGGAACAAGTGGGTGTACTAACTACTTTTATAACTTCTAATGAATGAGAATTTGTATTTTTAAACTAAAAATTGGATATGTACGTTTAAATTAAATTTAAAAGTCAATCTGGATTATTTATTATTTACAGTATAAGTTTTCAATTTTATATTATTAGGATTATTTTTAATAACGACAATTCAACAAGATATTTTATTTCGATTAACTTTAAACTTTTAGATTCTGTTATCATCAACACTAATTTCTAATTTGATGTAATTCATTTTTCGTGCTAGTACATTTTAACAGAATCTCCGAATCTCAATCTAAAGTCATGTGCAATCAGATTTTCTCATTATTTTTTTATCTACCAATATTGTTAACTTTCATTAGTTTAATTTAAACGCAAAATTAGTTGGTTCAAGTTTTGTTTTTTTTACTTGTAATTTGTGCTTGATCGGTAAATCTTTGCTCCAGTGAAGGGCTATACATATAAGTATATCATTTGCAGTTTTATACAATTTTATATGGTTTTTTATTCGATGTAGAGTTAGAAAATCTATGAGATTTTCATGGTAGACAATAGGAGGGCATCTTTTTGTTTTCATATTACTTTTCAAACGTATAATAAATCCTTCTTATTGGGAGAAACTATTTGGTATACAATAAAATGTATGGCTTCTATTTTTTGTGTTTGCGTTTAGTCAGCTGAGGCCTAAGGATTTAAAGAAGAGATAAATAACATTTTTGTGTTTGCTAAAAACTAACACAGACTCATCATGAGGTTGTTAAATCAGTTGTTAAATCAGTTGAGCCTTAGGGATCCAAAGAAGAGATAAATAACATTTTTGTATCTGCTAAGAGAGAACACAGAATCGTCGTGAGGTACAAATTAACGCTTCCTATTACTCAAAAAAAAAAAAAAATGTGCTTTAAAATGGAAAGTCAAGAAATTTTTCTTACTAAATGCAAAATTTTAATCAACACTTGGGTATACACCTCGTTAACTTAGTTATGTTTGAATTATTGACTAAATTAGGCTCAAATTGGTAAATGATATAATTTTGTAAAAACACTTTTATTGGAAGGTAGTTTAATATAATAAAGGATATAACAATAGTGATGTTGATTCGGGGGTACAGGGTGGAAATTGTTTGTGGAGACATCTTTTCAATATATAGAGATATCCTCATTATTTCTGAAGCAGAATTGGTTTGAATTTTTTTTTTTTCCTTTTAGAAAAATCACTTTACTTAGCAGAAACAAATAACTTGTTATTTATTTTAGATATTTACCTAAATTTTTTTAAGGAAAAATAGAGTAAAAAAAAGCTGAAAATTACACTTTTTAATAAGCCACTTCAAGTAACTTGTTAAAATAAATTGGTTTGGAAACTGCTTTTAAAGAGAGATTTAATGAAAAAAATCACTTCATAAATATAATAGTTTTTGTTGTTATAAAGATCAATTATTTTTAAGAACATTTGATTTTTAAGCTTAATTCACTTTGAAATGAAATGATTTTCTGTGGAACAAAAATACATGATCATTTGATGCATCTCATCTTCTATTTCCTATTTTTATCATTAGTTTATAATACAGTGAAAAGATTGTTTCTGATATTTTAGTTTGGTAGAATGAATGTGTAGATCCTTTTATCTTTTTTATCTTTTAAATTTATTCTCTCCAAGCTTAGGGTGAAAAGTTGAGATTAATCGCATTTCTTGTCTCTAGTCTAACAGCGCTTTTCAATCATCTGCTTAAAACAAACCAAAACTTCATCGTAAGCCACAAAACAGATCGATTATTCAAAATAATGCAAACCTCTAATTATCTCCAACAAAAATGCGATATTAAATGAAGTAGAAAATAAAGAAAATTCTCCTATTTCCATAACTATTCTTCCATTTGAAGAATTTAAGAAGATTGTTTTGTTTTTTGCAACACGGTTTTTGATAAGTTGTGTAACCCATCTGGGGAACATAGGATCCATTTTTGGGGAGCTCATTGAGTCGTTAAAGGTTCAAGCATTATCAAGTTGGACAACATACATTGACAGAAAAGTCCAAAAGTTAGAGTCATGAGAACATAGTCATAGGTGATACAGTAAAAAATATTTTACCTATCTTTCCCTTTGAATAACTAACTACCAAACCACTTGAATAAGGGAACAAAAGTAATCAAACATTAAAAAAATGTCAGATTCCATTCTAAGGAGACAAGACACATGTTATGGCAACATACCCGGAGAAACATTACAATTGGTATTTACTCATTACCAGTTCCTTTTTCTGTTCCTATCAATTTACATCCCTTGCCTTTATATAAAAATTTGAAGAAAGAATGCCTCAACATTCCAGGGGCCATAATTTTGAAAAGAAAATTTCACCTTGCACCGCTCACAAAAATCGGATTTTGAAAGAATTGATTGGTGAGAAAATTGACATGAAAAGAAGAATAGAATCAAACTAGTGCTTGCTGAGTTGGTTTCTCTGAGGAGGGGCTGTCCAATACTCCTTAACTGCTACCAGTATCTTTTGTCTCTCATAAGGTCCATCTTCATGGTCTGTAATTCTGGCATCCCATTGCATTTCATCTGCAATACTCTTCACCTTCGTCAACACATCCACATCATCTCTCAAAATGACACTACCTTCTGGTCTCAAAATCCGGTCCATCTCCAGAAGAATGTCCACCATATCACATCTATAACCAATCGATTCAACAAATTAGCAAAGTTCCACAATTTTGACATTAGGTGTTTCTTAGTTTTCAAAGGTAACTAGAAACGCAGGTCATGCTATTTAGGACTGTGTTGGTGGAAATCATACGCCGACCAGAGATAAGACCTTTCAATAGTTTATAAGTGGTGTAAATTTCACCTTATAAACCAGTCTGTGACATTGAATTAGCTTTGAAGTCCACTTCTAAAAAACTGGTTTGTGTTTAATGATTTTTAAAACTTGAGTTTGTCCTAATTCAACCTCTTATAGTAATCAATGTAGTGGATCTCTAATACTCCATTCATGTTGAGGACCTGATTGGTCTAACTCATTCCAATTACATCAAGTGTGAAATTTGTAAAACTAAACATGAATATGTGGTCTAATAACAATAACAACTCCATAATTTATTGGTAAAGACAAAAGTACAATGATTAGATTATGCTGAAATATCATATTAAAATTAAAAATCACGTTCTAATATCAAATTAAATATGAGAGTAGATCTTACTTATACAGATTATTTGTCATATTAATCAGGACATTTGTTTGTCAGTATTGCACTAGAAAACTGATTTATTTGAGAAAAAAGATTTAGAAACATATTAAGACTAAACCAGATCTCTAGATTTGGCCATTACATCTAATTGGTTCTTAGTATTACCTGTTCTGGTAGAGGCTAAAAACTGAATCACCGTGTATGAAGTCGTATGTTCGGGGGTAAGTGGACATGGCTTCACACCTGAAAGAAGACAAAAATAGTGAGTAATGGATTTTAACTATACCATCCATATACAAGAAACTTAAATTTAATTTTTGTAGTACAAGATTGGAGGATTGCATCTGTGAAACAGTGTTCTGTCTACAGTAAAGGACAACAATATTTGTATTCATTTAATGACTGTCTTATATAAATCATCCAAACAAAACCATAATGTCATAATTGAATAAATGTTATCCTTTTAAACTATCTTGACACATTTGTTTTCTAGAAACTAACATAATGGTGTAATAAATGCAATGCACACACAATATTATGACTAACAAATTTATATTCAACTAAACAATTCATAAAAATATGAAATTAAAAAATGGGCAAATTGGTAGGTCATCCCAACTCATTATAAGATGGAAAAGTTGAGTCGCAGATAACGCAATCCACGTAATAAAATGGGTTGAATAAGTTGACCTACCACATTAACCAATTTTGACCCACCTAAAATTGGTACAATTATTTCTCTAACTAACTAACTACTAGGTTTTGTAATCATCCTATGAGAATAAGCCCAGAAAAGTGAGACATTATTTTAAACATTTCATGTTATGTTTGAATCTAACTTTTCTACTAGAATAATTTGTTAACAACACAAGTGTGTCTATTTATATTTGTAAAAGTGTATGAACCCATAAAAATGATTTTATAATTAAATATTTAATTAGAATTTAGAAGTGTCTGATCACTGTTTTATATCAGACAAGTGTTACTGTCAGTGTGAAATAAGTGATAGGTCTTTGACCACATAAAAAGTTTCAATTTATCAACTAAGAAAATGATGCTTCTCACTTATCTACCTAGATTGCTTCTCTTGCAACAAAAAACTCAGGTTTCCCCTGCAAAGGAAGAAAGGCATACCAGTTTTGATAGGTTCCAATCAATCCACGTTCATACACAACACCAAGGGTGTTGATTTCAGCCTCAACAGGGACAATGTTCATAACCCACACAGGATCATCAACCAGTGCAGCTGCAAAGCCTCCCAAGTAAGCATTCATATCAAGCACATTTCTATACCTCCCACGTTCTGCTAGCTGATGATCCAATCTCTTGTAGTATGCCACTCTCTTTTTCCATAACTCACTGTTTTCTGTGAACATCTTAGCTGTTATTCCTTCCACACTTTCACTCCTAATCCTTGGTGGAATTGAAGTTAGTCTCTCAGGCCACTTAGACAGTCCTCCACCACTAATTTCTTTGATGTCATTTACCTCAGGAAGTGGGACCAAACATGTATCTAGCTTAGTGTACCTGCAATCAAAAAGGCTTCATGAAGCAAGTAACCTAAAGGAAAGTGTGCATTAAAAAAATAGTATAATTACTATGCATTATCTTAACAAAAAATCTGAAAGGTAGGTATTAAATTAAATCTGAAAGCTTAAGGAGCTAGATGGCACCACATAGGTTTACTAACTAAAGCTGACATCTGCCAGAACACATTGTGCTGCTAGTCTCTTTATCATCCAAGTAGTTTTGGTATCATTGCTAAGCTCTCTTTGGCAGCAAAAATAGTTTTCTTTTTTTCTTTTGACAAGAAACACAACAAAAGATGCACAAAAGCCAAAACCTATAGCACAAGAAAAGCAGCCAACACATGTACCAAAAAGGGAGCCAAAACATCAAGATGTTTGATTTATCTTTTTTCTGTTTTAACTTTTAAGATTCTTCTCTTTTGAAGAGTAAATAAGTTATATTAGTAGTTGATAGAAAAAAATTAATAGTCAATAATGTGACACACATTATAAATCATGCATGTATTAGAATATTACCAGTTAATTTTTCTATCAAGAAATAAAAGTAACATGTTAATCTAGTTAGTTCAACTGATCAGCCTTGATGAGATGAATATCAAATCTGAAAAATGTGATATTACCATGCTGTGTCTGGATCCTGTGCCTCTGCACAGAAGGGTCTACCAGTCTTGAAGATCTTTCTCTTGAGTTTGCAATGTGCATGATTGGTTGGCTTCTGCCATATTGCAATGTCCTCCTTCTGCACCAACTTTTTCCAGCACAGACTCTTTGCCACATCCTCAATTTCATCCTGTTCATCTTTGAGACTCTCCCGAGTTCTTTCCCAGCCTCTCCAGTGTCTCTCATAGTTTATTGGTGGCCCTGATAGAATCCAATACCCCCCTGGACGTAACACTCTATCCACTTCAGTCAAGTACACTCCATCTGCCAATACACAAACAATGCACTGTCACCTAAGAAAAGTTCTACAAAATATATATGAAAAAGTTTAACTAATTAAACTTTCTATTTTTTTACACTAAAAGTTTATCAAAATATGATCTTAGAGTATTAGGGACTAATGGGTGTACCATACTTGCCCCAAGGAATGAGGCAGCGTGAGCAATGAGCCATGTCAAAGGCCCTTGAAGGGTATGGAAGCCTGATTGTGGCAAGAATTCCAATCAATGCAGGAACACCTCGTTCAAGAGCAAATTGAACCTGTGATATATGAGTATCTCTTGGTGCAAATGACACTGTCAAAATGTCACGTGATAGAAGATAAGCTCCAAAGCTTGCAACCTGAGAGACACAAAAAAATTCTAGATATGAGTTTTGAAGATATTATTAATACAAAAATCAATAATTTCATCATATGAAATAATTTATGATAACATGATAATAAAGTTATTATTTTTATTATTTCTAGGAAGGTGTGATCTGGTGAAGTCTTTTGGGTAAGTATAGATTAGGAAAGGGAATGCATGATTGAGATGGTTAGGTTGCAATGTGTCAATTTCTTATTGTGCTTTTCACTCATAAATTCTTCAACAAACAACTTGAAGACACAAACAGAAAAGGAGATTATGATTGCCATAAAGTGCACCAAAAGCAAGTTTGGACTGTTTGGTAATTTAATATTGCAAGGTCTATTTAAATCATTGAGCCAAAAAAGGCACATGCTTTCAAATGAATACAACAAAAGAGCAAATTTTATATCTCAATAATTATGCTTTACTTCGATTTGAAGGTAAAAATAGAAGATTTTTTGCAAAACCATTATTGATTATTCTCTTTTGTCCTTTGGGGTGAGATCTCAATTTTTTACTACTATACTCCTTAGGAAATTTCGTCAAAACATTTAAAAAATGACGACCGTCTCGACCACAAAAATAAGATATTCCCAAAAATACCCATTGCTGTTATCTCAACTCATTCCGTGTACGAGTGAAAATAAGTCAACTCACTTAGGAAATTTCGTCAAAGGCATTGTATTTTATGTTGTATTTATTAAAAAGTATAACGAAATTATGAGCCTATTTTAAAAAAAAATTAATTATAAAGCATACATAATAAATAATTAGACTAGTCTGTCCTAACTTACCATGTTTACACTCCCAGTTACATATAAATATGTAAAAAAAATGAAAAATCAAATGATAAATTTTCAAAAAGAAAATACAAGTAAACATCCCATCTACGTATTTAACATCAAGATGAACCCACATTCTCATTTCAATTTTTTAAATTGAAAAGTCAAATTATTCCCAAAATTCATCATAAAAAAGGAAGGGGAAATACCATCCATGCATAAAATCATAGGAAAAAAACTAGTAATAAGAGCAAACCCGGTTCATCATAAAACCGGTCTACTCAACCTTCATCAATGAATCATCATAAACCTAAAATTTTCTATAAAATGAAATTATTCTAGTCAATATTGACATTTTTAAACATTTTTCATATTATTGATAAAATAAAGAGTTATTTTTATACAATTTTTCGCTAAGATTTAAATAATAGTCTTGCATTAGAAGTGTTAGAAATTATGTTAATTATGCATTGAGCATGGCGTTAATGCATGGGTTTGGCTGAGTATATAATAAAAAAGATGATGGTGAGAAAAAGAAATGGTGGCGAACCGGGTTTCCGGTTCAATAAATAACATGAACGTACCCCACAACCGGTGTCGAGAGCGGTTCGGATAGACCCATCTCGGAGATTGATAAGCTTTCCGATGTCATCAATGTAGCGGTCTGCGCCGTGCGGAAACATGGTCCCACCGCCGGGGAACTCGAACCGGTCCCCCTCGAACCGGACCCAGTTCTGCCCCTTCTTCTCCACGGTCAATTCCTTGTGCGGCGCGTTCGCAAACCACGCGGCGTCGCGGCTCGCGGGCCACCGCAGCGGCTGTTTGTACCCGTACAGCGCCGGAATCCGGCACCGGAGAACCTCCTCCGCGGCCGGACAGTGCCGCTCGCGGTAGGCGAGCCGGGCTCTCGGGAACCGGATAGACCGCTTCTGGTCCTCGCAGGGGGTGTACTCGGAGAAGGACCACGCGCAGGGAGGGAGGTGTGGCCCACGCGCCGCCGTGGGAGGCGGGTCCTGGAGGTTGTGGTGGGCGGCGAATTCGAGGTGGGTGAATGATGGGGCGGTGGAGGTGGGAGTAGTGGTGGAGTTGCGGTGGAAGCAGAGGGAGGAGGAGGTGGCGGCGGCGGCAGTGGCGGCGGCGGTGGTGGGGTAGTTGTGCCATAGACCAAGGAAGTAAAAGAGAGTGCAAAGGAAGGTGGCAAAGGTGAGGATGTAGATGTTGGTGTATAAAGCATTTGGCTTTTTTGAAGTGCAATTCAAGAATTGGGTTAAGAAGTGATTAGTGTTTGCCATGGTTTGAGTTTCTTCTTCTTCACTTCAAAGACTTCAAAGACTTCAAAGGACAAAGAGAAAGAGAGAGAGAGAGATAGAAAAGGTGATGTTGGAAGTGTTGAAGTGACGAAGAAGGGGTTAGTTAAAGTTGAGATCATGAACTACTATTGGTGTTGTTGATGCCAAATCTCTTTTGGTCTTTTCATTTTACTATATGAATAATTAAAATATCAAGTTGATTTTGTTAAAATATCTTTTGAAGATTGGAAAATGATGTATAGATAACATTCTGGTGGTAGAGATCCAGAAAAAGAGAGGGGACATACAAAACTTTTTCATTGAGATAATATATATTTTTTACAAATATGTAAAGTTTAGTTTAATGATTTTTTAAATATTTGTTTTATCTGTGAAAGCTTGTTAAATTCACTATTTTCAATATTCAAACGTTACTTAAATAATTATTTCTCCTTAAAATGTGTTATTTAAATTACTAAGAGAATACATTTCAAAATTAAAAAAAAAGACTATATATATATATATATATATATAAAGAGTTAAAACAATATAATCTTTTAATATGTTTATTTATTTTGTTTTTTTAGCCAATTTTATGCATTATCCTCTCGTCTTTCACCTTTGCCACAAAAATATTCTGTGTAACATTCTCACAGTATTACAGTATAGCATAATATTTCAATCTTGAGTAAGAAATGTAAAATATATCATAGGAGAATTAATTAAAATAGTAAATATACTTGTAAAATATCTTTAATTTTTAAAATAATACTCTTTACTGCTCCTTCTGTTTTGTCTAATGTGATTGATACATATTAATATGAACTCATAAGACTAAAGGTTTTCACAAGGAGACAATACTATCATATATTTAATATATATGAAAAATTATAATATTACAAATAAATCGTAAAATATGACATAATCAACATTAATCATATAAAAATAATAAATTATGGTATCAAAATAACATTCACATAAGTTTATATTCTTTCATAACATTGACTTATTTAACTTTACTTTTTCATTCTATTAAACATTAAGTTAAAGGAGTATAAAAATATGAGTCCCTACTTAAGGCAGAAGAGTATAAATATACAAAATCGGAGTAATATGAATACATAACGTAACTAAAATTTTAATGTTAAAATACAATATCCTTTTTAACAAAAGAAAAATTATTACCTATTTTAATTGTCATCAATCAGTCATTAAAAACTTAGTTCAGATCTCCTTTAACAATAGTATAATGATATGACAAAAAAATACAATATTTAAATATTTAATATATAATATTTAAATTACTAACGTACAAATTTATAAAATATTAACATATAATATTTAAATTATTATCATATAATTATATAAGAAAAGGATATAAAGAGTGATACATATATCATCTTAATCAAACAGTATCATAAAACTATCTACAAAATCAATAGTTATGAATGAATCTATTTAAATCCTAAACCGAATAATTACACATTAGTTGATGAATTTCAATAAACATATAAATTAATCAAAAGATGAAGACTTCATAGAATAATGGAAATGAATGAGAAATATAAAGGGTTACACACATGAATATAAATGTATAGTTTGTCAAGTTAAAAGCAATAATTGGCCTTCTTATACTCTAATAATTTTATATATTTATATTTAATTTTCTTATATTTTAACATCCTCGTCTCTTTGCATCTGATTCATCATATTTTAATTGTTTATTTATTTTATATTTTAATATATTGAGATCTAACTGTACATATAATTTAAAAAAAAAGTTTTTCTAATAATATAAACATTCATAATATTTATTAATAATTTTTGTTCCATTTAAGTTTTTCACCCAATTTTTAAAAGTAAATTCATATCTTAATCTATCAGGAATGGACACAATAGCTTAAATAAGGTGTGATTTGAGTAGAAAACAAAAAGAAAGAGGGATTATTTAAAGATAGATATATTTAATACATATGGTAAATACAAACAATTTTCTACAGCTGGCAAAATGGATGTTACTGGTCTTGAACAAACTAGGGATATGAGTATATGAGTGAGGTGTTATAGCTATTTTATTTTTGTCCTAGTTTACCAAGAAATTATTATTCTTGGGAGTATAAATGGTGTCTAAACTTGGAGACATAATATACTATCTATGAACCATCTTAATGGATCAACAATCTCCATAAGTGCTCATGGGACCCATGTGATTTTCATCATTCATTGTAAAATCATAGTCACGGAGTCATCAAATAAAGTATAGGTGGATAAAATTTACTCTTCCCAATTTTATTTTTTTTCAACTTTCAATGAGAGTCGCTACTATTATTTTCAAATGATGGTTGATGGTGGTTGGAGATCCTATATAAACTCTACATAAGATGATCTACTTTTATGTTTGAGATATTTAATATACTTTTATTTGGTGTTAAAAAGTATGTTAAGATTTTATGTTAAACTAAAATATAACTAAATTATGGTATATAAGTAATACTTCACCTCGTTAATTATTATATTTTTTTTAAATTGAGTTAAATTTATAGCAGATTTTCTAAAAAAATATGAAAATTTAGTTTTAGCTTATTTTATTATACTAAACTAAATTAATTTAGCAAATTAAGCCAGCAATTTTGATTTTTTCTATGTTCTTTTGTTATTAAGATTGGACTAATACATGTGTATTCTTATAAAATCAATTGACCATGTTGAACCAAGAAGCCATGTTTTTTTTTTTTTTTTTTGTCTAAGTTTCCAAAACCAGATTCGGCCAGTGTAGGCCCAAAAATCTGGTGTTACTTCTGTTTTTCTTGTTGTTTGTGTTTCCTTAATTTTACTAAAGTCAAATAAGGTGACCTTGAGGCCATTAAGTAAAAACAAGGTAAAAAACAAAAAGTAACATGAAAGAACAAACCAAAGGAATACACATATATATGTTGAAGTGATGTCTTGTTTCTTCCCCAAGGAGTGTCCTCACATAGTCATTGCATTCTGAATGTTGAAAGTTTCACACACACTTCCAACAGTGAGCCACGCCTCTGCATGTGGAGGTACCCTACAGAGGACAAGGACCATAGACCAATTCAAACAATTAGCTTCATCTTTGTTCCTTTATGAAATAATAGAAAAAAGGTACAGAATAAATCCCAAAGAAAAAGTCAATAACTTTGTGTACAAACATAGTTTAATCTGTCAAAAAATAATCTTTGAAGAAAATCAATGGATGCAAGTCCCCACAGGTTTCCCAATAACTTATATCCCTACTTGGTTTGATACTTGATTCAACTTAACTTTAAGACATAGTATATTATTTTTCTGATATAGTTCACTTGTATAATTAAAGAAGTATATATACTAAATTAAGGTATATTTTATATAACATGTTATATATTTTAAAATAAATTATATGAACACAATATCATGTCAGCCAAAACAAAGTGTATAAATCTACAACAAAGAAAGCAAATGGAGAGAACAATAAAGACATTATCCGTCTAGTGGGCTTAGCACGGTTTCTAAAATAAGGCAATTACTTTCTTCACCTCCAATTTTTTGAACCTGTGCCTCATAATTATGTGAAATAACTGAATTATCTCATCTACTTTTTCCTCACTGCACCTCACCACCATCGTTGCCTCGCCACTACACCATCACAGCCAAAAAAAGGAAAAAAGAGAAAGAGAACAATACAAAAAAATCTCATTTGAAAAGCTCTTTCTAAAATATATTTCATTTGTTCTATTTCTAAAACATATTTTTAGAAAATGCATTCTAAAAAATATTATATATGTTGTAGAAAGTTTGTGAGGGTTTGCTCCTGCACCTCCAAGATTTTCTCAGGCACTTCCAAATTTTTAAAAAGTCCCTAAAATGTCCTATTTGCAAAGACAATTTTGCCTTTTTGTATATTAAAGCATATATAATAGTAAGAGAGGAGGAGGTGCGTGAGGAAGAAAACGATACATTGTGGCAGCGGTGTTTTGTGGTGGTAGCAGCTTTAGTGGTAGCTTGGTGTCATCGGCAACACCAAAGAGCAATGGTGACGACGTAGTGAAACTGTTTTTCATTAGAAAACAGTTTTGGAATACACTGTTCTGAAATTATATTTCAGGTTCGGAAATTAACTTCTAGAACAATTTATTCTAAAAACTGTTCTAAAAAAACTAATTTCAGAATAAGCTCTTTCTGAAAGTCAAATTTAAATTCAGAATATAGTTCAAAGAACAGTGTATTTTGAAATTATTTTTCAATTTTTAAAAATTTTCAGAATGAATTGTTCCATAAATCAATTCCGAAATAAAATGTGGAGTTGATTTTAGAAAAGCCTAATCCAAAATTATTTTTTCTTTGCAAAACAGTTTCAAAAAAGCTAATTTTAGATCAGGAATGGGCTTCTCACTTCGAAACTGTTTTGCAACTAAAAACAGTAACCCATTCCCAAATTACATAACATCACGAAATCGCATGAACCATCACAAATTTTCAACTAAGTGAGTTGCGTGCCATAACGCAAAATTTTCTTGACATTGAAGGCTTGCAAGGACACCGTGAATGGCTTGTGAGTATCACATTTGTTTTTCATCAACTGTTTCAAATCATCTTAAACATAACTCTTCAATCACAGGTTTCATTTTTAGTGGTGTTTCTTCTTCTAACTACACGTTTTTCCTATCACCAAGTTCAATTTGAATAACTTGCGTAAGAAAAAAATAAAACTTGTATATATTCCTGTAATTTAATCTAGGCATAGTACATACGACAAACAGTAGTGGTGCATTGGAGGTGGAAGAAGAATAAAATTCTCTTTGCAAATACAGTACTTTAAGAATTTTTAAGAATTTGGAGGTGTTTGAAGAAAACTTGGAGATACAGGAAGAAGCCGTCAAAGTTTGTTCCATAAAACTTCTTGTTCTAAAATGCATTTTATGTATTCAGAAATTTTATTCCAAAAATCTTATCCTATTATGAAAAGCATGCTCTAGAATGTATTTTATAAATTGTAGAAAGTATGTTTTGAAAAAATTTCTAGAATAGATAATCTGAAAATCACTTTAAAAAAAAGGTAAAAGAGTAATTCCGAAATATTATGGGAGTGCAGGATCAAATTGAGCGGGTGCTGGAAGCAATTTCCCTAAGATACATCTGTTTTGATATAGGGCTTCAACTACTCCTTTGCACCATAGCCCAGATAATTTGTTTATAAACAACTAATTGAAAAAATTCAACTAAGTCTAAGTTTAATTTGTTAATAGTGATAAATTAATAAAAATAGAAAATTGATCCACCCCAAAAACTATCTTTTTCCAAAATTTTGGCATTACACAACCTTGTGTCTGTCTTATTAATTTATTTACTCGTATATAGAATTAGTAGTACTAAAACGCTACCACATTGTCTTTGAGTAGGGTTACTTTTTAAACATCATAATTTAACATTGTTAATGGAGTATTTTGTACTAGTGTCTTCATGTTTCAAACCATCCAAACTTGAACCACCTTGGTCACAACAATCCACGTGTACTTTAAGGCTCTGTTTGTTCCACAAGGGAAACTTTGAAGCGAAGAAAAGTGCATCAAGTTGGAAAAATGAGGTCCAATTTTATGAAAAACAGAAGAAAAATGCACCTCCAACTTTCCACCGTATGAAGGAGGGATTTACTACGAAAGTTTAGTTTTTAATTAAAAAAATATTAATTTGATTATAGTTAAACAAAATATAATAAAAATATTTATTCTTTTATTCTAAAATAATAAATAATTAAACAAAATATATAATAATTAAATTTATAATAGAATAAGAATTTTAAAATAATTAATATAATAAACATAAATTTAATATTCTGTTAACATATATTTTATGTCAAATACATAAATAAATATAATAAAATTATAGAATATTAATAAAGGTTAAAAGTTAAAAAATATTAATAATAAATTTATGAAATAATGATAAAAATAAGATATTTATAAAAGTAAAATCCTAATAATATTAAGGTTAAAAATTAAAAATAAGAATAAAATCAATAAATAATAATTACAATAATAAAATTATATAATAATAATAATAATAATAATAAAATTATAAAATAATAATAATAAAATTAAAATTAATTTATAAAATACAAATAATAATTTATTTTTTAACTTTAATCTTATTATAAGTTATATATAATTTTATTTCATCTATTCAAAAATTTATTTTATCAATTATATTTATCATATCACTCACAAACCTTCGTAAACTTTTTATTTATTTCTCATTATCTTTCTCTTAATCCAAACACACACACTTTCATTTCAAATCCATTATTTTTCACTCTCAAATTTATCCTTCAATCCAAACACACTGGAGAAATTTTTAATTCACTTACCATTGATTTTTCTTATCATAGTTAATTCCTAGAACATAAATACATAATAAACTTAAATAAAAAATCTTAAATATTTAAAATAAAAATTAACCATGTATTAGACCTAAAACCTTTTCCACCAAGGTCCGAAATCCATAACCTAAAACTAGAAAACTTTTGAACAAAGAATGTGAGAAAAAAAATGTTAGACAACCTTCGTACCTCTTAGTTGTATGAACATTCGACACATGGTTGATAAAAGAAAAATGAAGATCAATGTCTATTTTCCTCTTCCATCAAAGTGTAATGTGGTTGGTGAAGGAAATTACCAAACACACCTTAAGTATAAGAACCCAAAATGAAATTGGTATCAATAATGGTATATGACTCAGCTAAGGATATAGATGGTGATGAATCATGCTTAATTTTGCTATTAAGCATTAATTCTTACGTGTGACACATTACTACAAGTGGAGACAAATGTTTTGGGCATTGTCTTTTTTCTTCTTTGTCCTTATTGAGATGCCAATCATGTAATAATTGTCTCATGGTTTTAAAAAGAAACCTCCTTTGCTGGTTTTTCATGGCTTCAGGTTTATGTTGGGAGGACAGTGATATTTTAGAATAATAAGAATAATAATATATTGAGTTTCTTTATCATTTTAACTAGTATTGTTCGTATTTATATGATTGGAATTTTTAATAAGTAAATACTTTTAGATATATAAACTAGATTATAATTGAAAAAGGCTTTTGATATAGATTGTATAAAATTTATGATAAATAATTTACCGTGTGATATAAGATTATTTTCAATTGCTGATATTTAAAAAAAAAATCATTGACATATATTCTAAAAATCAAGGTAAAAGTAAATTGAAAGATATTAAAAAGTTAATATATTCGAGAGAGATAAACTAAAATGTTTAAGAAGATTGAGAAAAAATACACGACTTTTTTCTGTATAATTTTTAATTTAAAATTAAAATTTTAAAAAATAAATTAAATATTTAACGTTAGGATTAGAACACAAGATATTAATCAGAATAAAACTAACTTTTAAAACATCTTAAAAGTTCTTATTTAATTATAATTTTTTAAATATATTATTGATACTAATTAGTCGTCGATAACCTTTTTTTTAATAACTCATCTATTATTTTGATAAGCTTTTCTTTTTCAGTACCTTTAGCTTTTTATCTACTGATTTAATTAAAAATTCTCATGTCAATTATACTTAACTAATAAGCAAATAATATTTAATAACACTTAAGAATACTTATATATATATTATTTGTTAGATCAAAATTTGAACTTTAGTTGATCACGTCAGGTATAATAATAATAATTATTATTTTAGATGAAACCCCATTAGTCAAAGCATCTTTTCACAACAATAAATTAAGTTCAAATTTGCATTTGTTTTTGTCTATGATTAATGCTACCTAGGAAATCTAGGGAAGGTAAACAAAAACCTAGTATTTAGATAGGAACTTAGATTTCTTTATTCTTATGGATAAGAATGAAGTCAGCCAACATTAGACAAACTATTAACTAATAGATTATTAAAATATGAATTATGTCCGAACAAGTATTTTACAATTGACAAAGTTTGTAATTAGACTAAAGTATTCATTCCATCTTCTGTAGCCAACGGGATAGAGTAATCAATCTACTCTCACTCTTCCCACACAAAATATAAAATAATGTTACACACACTTTATCACATAATAAATAAGTGATTCTACTTGATTTTTTATAAAATAAAGTGAAGAAGTTGATGAAAAGTATGTAATATTCTTCTATATCTATGCATTTTGTCAGATATATTCCTTTTCTTTTTCCTCGTAGAACGTAAGCGCAAACGAATGAGTACGTTATTCAATTAGGATTAACTTTGTGTTTTTGATTATTTTTTTTTCAATCTAATTTGAGATCTTGAGTCTGCATTCTTTCAGAATGAAGTTGTGTTCAAATTTTAGTTGTGTGTTAAAATTCAAATTGAATTATTTGGATGTATAATTAGCTTTAAGCAAATTCAGAACAAGAAGATGGAGAAGATCAATGATGATGAACACGAATTATAAACAACATAATTTATAAAAAACATATCAGGAATATAAAATATTGAACTAAGGTGAACTAGGGTAAGAATTTGCATCTAAAATAACGGTTTGCAAGAAGACCCGTTGTAAGATAGAATTGTTAAAATCAATTACTACATTTATTCTTTTAAAAATTCAAAACCCTCTTATAATTTTATTCTTACAACGTTTCAGAAAATTATGAAAGAAATGTATACTACCCGTATCTCCAAAAAACTTGAAACTCAGTTAATTTAGTATCTAAAAATTATGATAATCCAATAACGAAACTACATATTAGTCCATAAATTCGGTAATCACCTGCACATCCCGTATAATACGGCTTCTAATAACAAATTAATTATATAATGCTCATGAATCAGGTAACAAACTATCTAGGTAACTCATTATAAATATTACTTTAACCCTTCTGGAGCTAATCTAAATATCTACATTTTAAGTTTATTAATTCTTTAATCACTTATCCACTAAGTGTGGAAGCGTTTTTTCAAGTGAAATTCCTCTTCATATTCAAATCTTCAAACTCGAATACTACACTCTGAAGACCATCAGTTCAATACAAACTCAAATTCGGATGAAGTCAATGCTAAATCATCTTGGAAAGACAAAAACTTTAATTTTGGTAAAAACAAAATGTATATTTAAAATATTAAAAAAAAGGTAAATTAAAGAATTCACCAAATAAAGATTTTGAAGAGAGGAGAAGCAGCATGGAAACGTTCAACCTTAAACCCTAAAGCAACGTTAATTAATCAATACTTACGTCAATTTTATTTGTACTGTATTACAAAAATATTACCAGCTTTGATACATGGAACATTCGATGTTTTTGAGTTTATTTTCCAAAATATGCATGAACTCATGTTATTTACGTCTAACCCTAGCCACACATACGTGAACAAAATGAAGCATTTTTTCCCAAATCACTCACTATCCTATGACCAACATGTCAACTGTAATGATGGAAATCATTTAGGTGGCGTGATGATTATGACAGTTATCAGTGAGTGCGAATTTGAAAAAATTTATTTATACAAAATTTTATTAAAATTAATTTTGATTAAGAATCACATTTTTAAGTTTAATATCATTTTAATATAAAATAACGTAGTGTTTTTGTTGTTCACATATTGCATAGTTTTTTTTTTTTTTATCACTATCATGTAATATTGTAAAATTTGATTTGTCCACAAATTTAAATAAAGATAGTTAATCGTTTACTTAATGTTTATGGAAAATTTAATCCATTCTTAATCTTATAAATGGTAAATAATTACCCTCTTTTGACCCATTGTAGCATATTTAAGAATAACAGACATGATCAAATTATTATGCTTTAAATAAGATAACATCTTAGATCTAATACTTAACCTTGATAATATTATCATAAAAATTACAGATTTGAGACTAGAACAAATTTTAAATGACTTTTTTTTTTCTTTACAAAACGAATACTTTTTTTCTTTAGTCAATTATATGTTTACTCTTTCAAAGTAAGAACAAATTCAAAATTTTTCATGCACCTTTTGAAACAAAAATTAAAACTAAAAGTGGATGTTTAATCACATGGATTACATTTGAAGATGTAAAAATTAGAATACATTGTGGATATACGTGCCGTGTTCCAATACTCAACTAATTCATCTCCTTCACGTATGCAATCGTATAAAATACAATTATTCTACATTATATCAATTGCCGCCACCACAGCTAATTAGAAAAAACTAAACTTCCACAATCATTGATGATTTCAGCACTCAAATTCCACGTCATGAAAAATATAATTAAACAGTTATGACTAGAGACGACCGTCGGTTTCTGTGTACAATCGCAAAACATGATGGTTACGACTGTGAGATGGAACGTTGCAATTTATTTTCATATTTTCCAAATAGTTTTGGAGAAGGAGATGAGAAAAATCTTCTAAAGATGGAATCGTATATATGAAGTATTTATTTTCACATTTCACGAGATTATATAGAAGGGGAAATAAATATGATTTTGTGGGATTCTGTGATGTGATGAATGTAAAGAAGTTGGAAAAGAAACTTGATAGTATTTTCGTTGGGATTTTGAAGATTAGGCACATAAACGAATGGGTTATGGCTAGAGGTGATAAACTCAATATGGATTTTGGGGAGACTTTAATATTGTTAAACATGATAAATATTAGTCCTGTGGTGAAGGGACTTTTGACTAGTTTGTGGGAAAAGAAAACCACTAATCTGGTTTGAGAATAGGATTAAACGGTTATTGAGGAATGGATTAAGGATTAAGTTTTGGACAGATAAATGAGCTCCAAACTATGAAGATTAGTTTATTCCAAATCTCTAATTGAAAGCATAATTCAAGATCAGAGAGTATGGGATTATGATACTTGAAAATGGAATTTAAATTGAAGGGGGACAAGATTGACTTGGGAAGAAGGATCAATGAGTATGGAATGACGAGGCAAATAGAAACTAGTAAGTCAAAACTGCATAGGTGTTAAAAAATTATGGAGTATAAAGTATCACCATCTATCCTATACTTTTGTTGGAAATCATTATTTGATAGAATCCAAATTAAGGAAAATTTAGACAAAAGAGGAATAGCCCTTAGTACTTGTCCTCACTGTGTCTAGAATATCTAAAGACAATAAATCACTTATTTATAACGAAATCTATTTAGGAAAATATGTGATAGATGTGTGGGTGTTAACTTGGTAAAAGCATAACATCATTAGGAATCACTTCTTACATTTTAGTTTATTGAGATTGAATATCATGCAAAAAAAAAACAAAGTATGGAAGTGAGTATGGATAATAGTGATGTAGAAAATATTAAATCACCGGAATAGAATTATTTTTAGACAAGGAAGATACATAGATGAAGAAGAATCATATGTATGACATAACTAAAAGGTAGAGTATGATTGAACATAAAAATCCTGGGATTACATGTAAATATTCTGATTGGTACTTGTCCAATCCAATGTCTTAAAATAATATAAAATCAGAAGTTAGGACATGAAAGGGTAGATAAGTGGAACATAGGTCCTAGGAGAATGGCAAACGAAGAGAAAGTGACCATAGTGTATATGTCACCTGCATTGCACCGACAAATAAAGTCTTATAGAAAAGGTACATGTGTTACTTGTATTTTTGGTACTGTTATAACAACCAGTAGATCAGGATTGTCAAAGGTGATTGCAGAAAATCCAGTTCCAAATAGGAGACAGTAACAAGCGGCTCTTGGGTGCTTGGGGCAACAAATTATATCTTGGTGGCATGTTACCTGTATTGTATGGGCTATTTAGCAACAGGATGTGCATTGGAATAACTGGTCTCCTATAAAATATCTTGGATGTGTATGAACGGAGAAGCAACAAATTTGTCAAGTCAATCTGTGACTTGATCAAAAGCATCATCATAACAACCAGTGGGGAATTTTGATTTTGGTGGAAGAAGTATTGTGTTAACATTGTTAAGGGTGATGCTACTCTCATAACAAAGGGGACAATTGTGCTGCAACTCAAATTGATGTAAAGTTTGAAAGGAAGGTGATGGAGGTATGAGATGAAATTGTTGCCAGAAGAAATTCTCTTAATGTACTAACAGGGCATAACATCGTGGAAATTGACTAATGGATCATGTGAAAATTGCAATCCAGTGTATAATAAATGTATAACCTATTCATGCTTTATGATTGGGCGTTGAATGATGTGCCTAGATAAAGTTCTTAGAAAGGTTTAAGAGATGTTATTGGATGGGTATTATGTATTAGTCTCCTTGAGAACGTGTGATGTAAGGATTGAAGTTCCCGAGCTTAACTTTATTTATTTCATTAATTTTTTGTTGATAAAAAAATAATTAAACAAAATTAAATTTTTTTAAAAACCATTATACTTATAATTTTGGGTTCTTCAAAATATTATTGTATAAAGGAAAAAATAAAAAGAAAACAAATGTTTCCGTTAAAATTGTTTAATTTTATAAGTATTTTTAGATGTTATTAAATTAATATTGACAACAAAAATTGCTTTATCAAAAAAATTATTAAGTATTTTCATATTTTATTAAATCAATATTGTTTAATTTGATGAGGAGAAAGAACACGCATCACATATTTCTTATATTAGCATAAAATGGGTTTGATGTATGCGATGGTATACAATAGACCATATCATGCCCAAATATTTATTTTGGTGAGCATCCATGAAAATGAGTATTGAGAGGTTGTGAAACACATCTAAAGATGTCTAAAGAGAATTGAAGACATTGAAATTATCTTTAAGTATAATTTACAATGTACTTTGAAAAGGTTATTTGACTCTAACATTGTCGTGAACTTGAATGCTAAACAATTTATTATAGGTTAAAATTTCATCATTGAGAGTCTCTAGTTAGTTAAAAAGCTATTCTTCAACCAATAGTGGCTTTGTCGACACAGAAGTGGATGTAGTGATTAAAGAGAGAATATGATTAAAGGTTAGATTTGCAGCCCTAAGATCCAAAACATATTGACACTAGATATCATTTCCTTCACGTAAAGAAGATGATTAAAGCGTAGAAGATTGAACCAAGAAAATTTTCACAAATATCTTCAAAAAACATGTTCTTAAGAACAAGTTCGTGCATTGGTGGAACTTGTTTAAAGTAAATTGTTGGTAAAAATTCATAAATAAATAATTGCAATTCAAGATGAAGTTTGTATATCTTGGTGTACTAAACTATTTCCAGGATGCAATATTTTGATAGTTATATTTGTAAATACATATAACACGAGTGTTTAACAACTTAGTTGTATATCGTCTAATAAACCAAAAGTTTGTTATATAGTGTTATGTTATGTATCATGTTAGTTTGTTTTCAATATATATTTTTAACTAGTATGTAAGTGATTTGTAGTTCTAATAAGATTAATTATAATTGTCTTGAACACTGCTTTTTCTATAAAACTTATTTAGTTAATAAATAAGACAATTATTTATTTATTTATTTTTATCTTTTTTTATGTGTTTTTTTATTATTTCTTATAGATGTGATTTATGATTTTTTTGTTATTTTTAATTAATTTTTGACACACGTAATATATATATATATATATATATATATATATATATATATATATCTCTTTTAAAAAAAATGTTTTATTTTTTTTTTTTTTTTTATTTTTTTACACACATAATATATATATATATATATATATATATATATATATATATATATGACTTTTAAGGAAAATGTTTGATTTATTTTATTTTAGTAATAATTTTGGGTTATTACAATTAATCTATATATACAAGTTTTTAAACTGCAGATAAATTGGAATGAAGCTAGTATATTAAGGGTGAAGTTCAAAATTGAATTAATCCAAGAAATAATTGAAAACAAATCCAAAAAATAGAAAGATGATTAAAATGATTTTTAATATTTTTCTTCAATTAAACCATTTGGCTCATATTAAAATAAAAAATTAACCAAATAACTTATAGTATTTAAATATAATTTTATATGTTTAATAATACATGTTTCCTAAATATTGTTTTACTGCTGTATTGTATTATATTTGTTATATATTTATACTTATCAAGATATTACAACAAATTTATATGCCAGTTTTTAAATATATAATTAAATTTTTAAATTATGAATGAGAAAAAATTGATATTATAAATATAAAAATAGTCATAATCTTTTTATTTGATGATTTTCATCATAAAATATTTAATAATTTTTCTATAAATGATACTTTATATTTATTTTGTAAAAAGTGCCTAATAATTTTATTATAATAAAAATTGCAAAAAATAATATGAATCACTAAATATTATTTTAGTTTGAAATCGATATTAAATTAGAGCTAATAAACTAAACTGAAGTGTATTTTATTTATGATTCATGTTCCTTTCTAAAACAAATAAACCGAGTTGTCAATACCTTAATGTATTATTACTATTATCTTATTAACATCGAATTTTTTTTATTAAATTAGTAGTAAAAGATTAAAGCATGTACAACTGACAAATTTAGGATGTATTTGTTTTGAAGTAGAGAAATAAAAGAATAAAATAAAGAAGAAATAAGTTTAGAAAAATAGGTTAGAAGTAAAATTGAATGTTCAATTATTTAATAAAATAAAAATAAATAAGAAATGTTTTTTTTTTAAAATAACATAATTTAATTAAAATAATAAAAATTAATTAATTATATGATGATATTTTATTATATCTTTCCCCTTATATAATGCAAATAAAATATATATCTTAAAGTAATCATTATGATTTAATTAAATTTTAAATTCTTTACATTTGAATATTTTCAGTTAAGTTTTTATTATAAATTTTTATTTGATTAAGTATAAAAAATTATATTTTTTAATTGAAGTTGAAGTTACTTTTATCTTATATTATCATTGTTTATATATGTTTATATTAAAAATGAAAAATAACGTAATTATGTTTTAAGTTTTTAACATATTTAAATTAAGTTCTAAATTTTTTTATTAAATATTTAAAATTTTTATATTTTTCAATTAAATTCTTACAGTTTTATTTTACTGTCTCAAATATAATACCAAAAACTTTGACACTAATAAAAACGACTATTTAAATTCCTACTTATTTTTATAAAAAAAGAATAATATTTTAGTTTTTATAAAAAATCAAACTAGCCATGAAATCAAACAATGTTACGATTAATAAATATCACTAGAATTTTAGAACTTTATTTATCCTGTTGTCTAAGTTCACGGTTTTACACTCTAAATTCTAAAATTAAATGGTCATGTTATTTATAATAGGCACTCAATTAAAAAAGTATAAAAATTGTAAATAAATAGCGGAATGAATTTTTTAATAAAAAATCAATTAAAAATAATTACATTTATAAAAGATTTTAAAGCTTAGTTAAATTATTTATTAGATTTTCCAAATAGAGATCTCTGAACAATGAATGACAATACAAGATAATCATAAGCCACTTCAATTGAATATAAATTTAATTACAAAATATATTAATGAAGACTTAATTACAAGTAACTAAAATTTATTACAAACTTATCCACTAATTAACCTACTAATTATTTATCATTCTTTTAAGATTTTTATGATTCCTTTTCCATTCTCTCTCATCACTCAATCATCCCAACACATTCAATTCGTCTATGTATCCTTCATCCACGTCCCTACCATGCATAAGATTTGAGATTGGTTGAGATTTAAAAACGTTTTCAGTGAGTGACTTCAGCTGACACAAATGACAACTCAGAAGCACTCCAGCATAATCCTTAGTACTGGATAAGAACCAAACCAACAACCTCGTATTCCGATCATCAAAACTCACACACTTCATGTGTCTTAAGATTCACACCCATCTGAGTTCAGCCGATTGCTCTGGCCAATCCATGTCGTGTCCGTATGAGATCTCCTTTTCACCACACTTAGCAGTCCCCGACCCCGCGTTGTAAAAGTCTCTACCTTAAAAAATTCCCAGAGAAAGAGACACTCAAGATCTCGTATTGGCCTCTTCAAAATCTCATGAATTTGACTCCAATTTCTGGTCTCTTCACTTTTCCTTCTCTAGCCCTTTCTCAGAAGATCGACAAGTTCAGGTTCAAACTCAAGTTCTGAGGCCGATTCAGATTCTGGGTGTGTGGAATTGATAAATTCAGGTTCAAGATCAGGTTTTGAGTTCAGTTCGTTTTCTGGGTGTGTGAAATCGGGAGAAAAAAAAGGCATTTCAAATTTAGGGTGCAAAGCACTGTGGTTTAATTTGTTTAAATTTGTGTTAACATGGGTGGTAGTTTTTCCTCTTGTGTCTGTGATGGAGATGCCACCCCTTTGAGGCCAAGGCTTGGGGATTTACCCGAGAGCTGTGTGGCATTGATGTTGATGTATTTGGACCCACCGGATATTTGCAAGGTTGCGCGATTGAACAGGGCGTTTCGTGATGCTTCGTTGGCTGATTTCATTTGGGAATCGAAGTTGCCTTTGAATTATAAGTTCATCGTGGAGAAAGCTTTGAAGGATGCTGGTGCAGAAGAATTGGGGAAGAGGGATATTTATGCTAGACTCTGCAGGCCTAATTTGGTAGAAAATGGGACCAAGGTAAGTTTTTAGATATTTTCTGTGTTAGATCAGACTTATAGTTTCACCTATGTTGACCTTTGATGCAAACCCTTTTTTCATGTGAATTATTTAAGGTAAAACTCCGATTCTAATTGGATTATAATACCAAAAATACTCATACAACTGCATATTAGCTTTCTCCTTGTTCATACTCATCAAGTGCTTGGTGTTTACTTGCCTAAAATGTTATGTTGGTATAGGAAATTTGGCTAGATAAGAGGACGGGTGGGTTGTGTTTGGCGATTTCTTCCAAAGCGTTGAGGATTACAGGGATAGATGATCGGAGATATTGGAGTCGCATTTCGACAGAAGAGTCAAGGTGAGATAATTGTAAGTGAAAATATGTTGATGTTACTTGGACTTTGTTTCACTGTCTTTACATCTTTATGAGTTGAAAACAAAACATTTCTTTTGCTGGATTTTTGTTTCTATTCCCTTTTGAGGATTAATGTCAAAGATTTATCACCTTCTGGCTTGTTAGTTAACTTGTTGACAAACTCTAAGATTGGATTTTTCTACTTCTCCAAATCCATATTACAATTATTCAATGCTATCTAATACCAAATCTCTAATGTAAGGGACTGAATGAGTTTAGTTATCAGTTAATTAATCCAACCTGGTATGTTAATTGTTTTTCGAGTTTATTTGTTTAACTAAATGAATGGCTATAAAATTTGTAGTTTGGTTTGATTATTTAAATGAACCAAACTAAAGATTTGTATGTTTTACATCAATACTTTGCGAATAACTGGTTTATGCATGTATAACCTGGACAATTACATTTTCATTTGTTATATTGATTTAAAAAATTGCACACCTGTTTATTGTCTTTTTATATATACACAACTTGCTAAATGTCAACTTTCATGAGTCCTGTTTTAAATAAATGACAAATTCTTTTAATATTCATTTTCATCTTCAAAGGTTTTATCTCCAATCTGAAGTCATTTTCAGGAACACAATACTGTATTTTATTACGATATTTACTCTGCTTTGTAGCATGATATTGATATCAGTTTAGTCATGATTCCATGGATGTTCTTAGTCCAGCTTTTCCTTTGGCTGCTCAGTTTTGATGTTTTGGCCACCTGCTGCTGGCATTTTAAAATTGCACGGACACCCTTTTACTTTTAAGTTGTGACATATTTTCTATGCTCTAGGTGATGAAACTTGATGTATTGTACTATTTATGTCAATGACAGATTCCATACAGTTGCTTATCTTCAACAAATTTGGTGGCTTGAAGTGGAAGGAGATGTTGATTTTCAATTTCCTCCTGGGACATACAGTGTGTTCTTCAGACTCCAGCTTGGCAGATCATCGAAGAGATTAGGCCGTCGAGTTTGTAAGACTGATCACATTCATGGCTGGGATGTAAAACCTGTAAAATTTGAGCTAACAACTTCTGATGGTCAACATGCTGTATCCAAAACTCATTTGGATAACCATGGGCACTGGGTTCTCTACCATGCAGGAAACTTTGTTTCTAAGAATCCTAATGATCTGATGAAGGTCAAATTCTCATTGGCTCAGATTGATTGTACGCATACCAAAGGTGGTTTGTGTGTAGATTCTGTTTTTATATGCAATAGTGATGTAAAACAAGAGATGTAGGTTGTTTTTGTAGGAAGGGAATCTGTGTATATTAGTGGAAATGAGCCAAAACACCTGAGTCAATTTTTGTCATTTGGGTTGCAGGGGAGTAAGTAGAGGTGATTCTACCAAATATGTCCCAACAACACTTCCCTTTAGAGTTATTGTTTCTTTCATATTCATAGTTCCTTAAGATGTTTTGTTTCTCCAACAGAACAATGTTTGAGTAGGTTTGCACACATGTTTTACCCCCATTTTGGCATAATATATGTGTGATTTGTGTATGTTTCCCCATTTTTTAGTACTGGGAATTGATTAACGTTGTTTTTTCAGAATGAAGCAATGTTATATTTGGATGGTTTCTTGTCGAACAGGTAATCCTATATTTGATGATGTTTCACACATTTACTAAGATGCAAGTATTATCTTCTTTCAACAATGAATTCCCGTTACTTAAGCCAATTCAATGAGTTCACATTGCCTGTGTTTGTTAGCATGTTGGAAATGGGCTTGGTGTGACAGTAATAAAAAAATATCACTTAATATGATTATTCACACTTCAACAAAGAAAAATTATGGGATAATCCACAATCAATCCGCACTATAAGGATTGATTTCACTTCGGTGAAAAAAGATGTGCAACTGTAGAATTTGTCTATAAAATAGAATAGAAAAGAATTCCTCTTATCCAACAACTGTAAAAATAGTTCTGAATTTACAGTAATCTAGTTTGGTCTACTGTATCATATTGATATTTTTATCTCACTTGCACATCAATCACACAAGTAATCAAACTACTACTCACAAGATTTGTTTAAAAATTTAATATATTATTATAACAAATTAATTTATTAAAAGTAAAATAATTAAAATTAAAGATTATAAGAAATATATAATAAGTATAAATCTATTTATTTTCTGTTGTTGCAATTAATACATCAATAATTTTTGTGTTCATTGTTATTTTCTACCAACTCATTATTATAATTTATTTACATGTAAATGCACAATGAAGAAACATAGTCAACTACTACATGTAATATAATTGAGAATTCAATTACATTTTTAGAATATTAAGTCTAAAGTATGATATTATTTTAATAATTATCAATCTAGAAGAGCATTTATCTCTTTATCTGTCATGAAAGGTGTAGTAGAAACATTACTGCCTCTAAAATATAATAAAAATCATTTTCAGAATGTAAAAGATGTAAGAAAGTAGTAATTTATATCACAAAAATTGAAAATAACTACAATCAACAAACACTCGATGAAGAAGTCATTGTTAAAGTCTGAGATCCCACAGACCTCCTTGACTTGCATGTACTATTGATGGTGGCATATGCAACCTTAGTTCCGTATGGCCAGGATTGTCACTGGCTGGTCGAAGCTGTTTGACATGTTACATACATCCTCAACACTGTTGTTATCAAGAAAATACTAAACACCAATCAAAGGTACAAATACAAATAACATCTTTAAACCACATGACTAAATAACATCAGATGATTTGTATAATAAATATGAAAGAATAATATAGTTCACTCAACAAAAAAAATCAATCAAGATTTATATATTAAATTTGTTGAGCCATGGTTAAAATTGGCCTTTATAAAAACATCTAATATAAAAATGTTAGAAAATTTCAAAAATAAATTCACTAAAGAAAAATTTGATATTCATGTTTCTTGTAATCCTTGTCGGCACAAAATTCTTTCCTTCATTTCCAATGTTTGTCAACTTGTGACTTGCGTGAGTGATTTCTTATATTGATTTTGCATTTGACTTTGTTTGTTCTTTAATCAAGAACCATATTTTCCAAATGTCTAAATATAAGATTAGATATTTTTGTCAACTTGTTGTCTTTATTTGTTAGTGGGAAATTTTTAAGATGGATAATAAAAATGTTTTCTTAAACGGTGATATAAGAGAAGAGTTCTACTAATATCCCCTCGAGATATTTCTCATAATTAATGTGTATGTAAGAAGATTCTTTGTGTATGAAAAAAGCTTTTTAGACTTGTTTTGAGATGTTCTTCGTAGTTATTATATTTCTTAGATTTTGTTATAGTGATTGTGACTTTACTTTGTTTTTGTAGCCTACGTTGAAGACATGATAATGATAGTTATAGAGTTAAAATTATAGTCGGCAAAACAATTTGAAATGAAGAACATGGGCCCTTTTTGTTATTTTTTAGGGATTGAAATTGCATATTCTCATAAAGGTTATCTTCTCTCTCAACTGAGTATATTAGCACAAACTTATCTTTCTAATACTCACACATCTAACATCTATATTGAGCTTAATTAATGTGAAATGTACTCCTGTTGATGGTGTATGACACTATTGTTAGCAATTTAGTAAATTTCACAAATACTCATCCTTGTATTGATTATGTTGTGCATATTGTGACAGTTTGTTGTTTCTCGTATTACATTAAATTGAGTAGCTATCTCCGTATCTTAGATACTTTCCTAGTACTTATTTTCAAATCCTCCTTGAACATCTTCCTTAGAGTTGTGTGATTATTTTGATGCTAATTGGACCAATGACCTTACTAATCTCAGGTTTACTATATGTTTTTACATTTTTTCTTGAAGACTCTCTTGAAAGAGCAAGAAATAAGATATTATTTTTCGTTTCTCTATTGAAGTTGAATATTGCACCATGGATCTAACCATTGTTGAGGTAGTTTAGTTGTATTGACTTCTTTTTAACATGAGTATTTATCTTTATAGACTAACTCTTATGTTTTGTGACAATAAAAATGCTATTCAAATTGTCAATAATTTTCATAAACATACATAAACATACTTTACGTATGCACGTTGGTGTGAACCTGGTTAGGAATAATCCTCATAACTCACAACAAAGAGTAGTTGAATGCCTCAAAATTCTTAAGTATTCAGATTTAGGATGATCTACTCAAAACCCTTGTCTTGCAAAAAAGAAATGCAGCAAAGACTCTAAAGTATAAAAAATGTCACAAGGATGATCAGTCCTTGATAAGTTGCACAAGTCCAATGAAGAACTGAATAGAGAAACTCATACTTCTGAAAATTTCAGAATCAAATTTGTATTTCAAAATTCAAAGTTGCTGTTTACACATGTTTTCTAACTTAAATAGACTTTTGTTAGCTTCTAAAAGCTAACCTAACTTTTCATTGAACAACAGTTTTTTGGTACACTTATAGATGACTAATTAATTACATATGGGAAAATGAAAAAAACACAATTTACTAAGAATGACTATTCTGAGCCCTATGGAAAATTAAACAAAATACATCAAAATAAAAAAAGATTTAAAATTGGTTCACAAAATAATAGGTGACTATTCAAATTTTAACCTAAGCCCAAAATAGCCTATTTACACTTAAATTAAATCTGGTTATGCATTTTCTATGGGTCAAATGATTTGCTTGTAGCCTAAATCTCCTTTATTTAATTCTTTCATCAGCCTATATCAAATTAAGAACGTGATTAGGCTTCAATTTAATCTTAGACTTTCTTTGGTAGTCAAAATGTTTTGAATCAGTCCAATGAATGTCTCTTTCAGTTTTTGGGTCCTTGACTTGGTGATTGGTCCACTTGAAATTTGCAAAACATCATTTGAATTATTTATTTATGCAAATACTTTCAGCTCTTGGTTCTTATCACATGCACACAAGCACATCCACTCGCATGCGCACGACACACACAAAATAGTGAGATATTTCACTCTCCATAGCTCAAATTGGTGGAGCAAAATGCTTGAACATTTAAGAATATTGGCTATAAGCACATATTTTAATATATTTTAATACGACCAACATTAGAATATTTTTTATTATTTTAACATTGAGGCTGCAAAGCCTTTATCTTTTAGTGATGCTTTAATTTTGTTGCTCAATTGAAAAAACAAGAAATCAATAATCTGATAATTATTATTATATATAAAGTTGGATGAGAAGAAAAAAATCAACAAGAAAATCAACATAATAAGCATTAATCTATACAACAATAAATATAATACTCCAATGTACCACTACTAGTATTTATTGGATTAGTTAAGTAAATATATTAATGTGGTACTTGTAGGACGTAGTTGTTGGGAAATAGACAAATATCTTCATTAGTATCTAAAATCTTAACTTTAGTTTGGATGTGAATCATGAATTCACGCTAAATTTTATCATACCCTAAGATATGTTGCCAATACACCAATCAATGTTTAAAATACAAATCAACAATCTGGAAGTCAAAGAAAAGAAAGTCCATTGATACCTTAAAGAATCTTAGGTATAAAGAAAAATATCTACTACCAATGAGTAAATTTCCTGGTAGCCTACCCTGAGCCAATCAATTGAATTAAAGAAAATACGAAAAAGAAAGAGTAAAAGGAAGAGCAAAAATGGAAAAGAGTGAAACCCAATCACTATTGATAAAAATGAAAAGCAAAATACTTTGAACTTGAAGATTAAAAATATGGATAAAAAACATTGATAAAAAGTCAATCATTGTTGATCGAAAACGAAGATTGAAAATGAAAATGAAAAATGAAGATTGAAAATACTAACGATAATCAACAATAACTAGGAAATGATTCAGTTCTATAACTAAAGATTAAGCAACATCTTGTTTTAGATAGATCGAACAACTTTACAACTTCAACATATTTATATAGCATATTAGTCTTAAACCATTATTGAAAGAGCGATCAAAAAATTTATGCAGCACCTGTTAGTTTAGGTTTAGGTATTGTTTTTTGTAACGATAATAAAGTGAAAAGAAAACATGAAAAAACCATGTTTTAATAAATTTATTTAATTTAAATTAAGTTTAGTTTTTAGTTTTAAAAGTTTATTAAAATACAATTAAGTTTTTAAATATTATATTTGAAAAATTTTTAGTTTTTTTTTTAATTCAATAACTTTGTAAAAGTTCAATTCAATTTAGCATTAGTTAATTTCAATTTAAATTTTTTGCCCAACTCTAGTTTTGATGCGAAATCAACATTTTTAAATAGTTTGCCTTAAAGAAGACATTTTTTAAATGTTTGTTGGTCATTCACAATAATTCAAATTCCTTGAACTTAAACATGGAGACTGAACTTGAAATGCTTGATTTTGGAGAAATGAATTACTTTTTTGGAATGAAGATACATCAGTGTGATGCAAAAATCTCCATTACAAAAAAAAAAAAAATGTTTTAAAACTAATGAAGAAGTTTCTCATGCATAACTATAAATAAAGAGAAAACCAATCTACTTTGTATATAAAAATGTTAAACAATGAAGTGCAACACATCATGTCTGTATATTAATGATTTGTTGATCATTGAGAACAATTCAAATTCTTTGAACAAATTCAAACATAGACATGAAAATTCAACTTGAAATGATTGATTTTGAAAAATGAATTATTTTCTTGGAATGGAGATACATCAATGTGATGCATAAATCTTCGTTACATAAAGAAAATATGTTTTAAAAATAATGAAGAAATTTCTCATGCATAACTATAAACCACTAAACACAGGCGTAACTATAAACCACTAAACACATCCATTATTGAAAATGATAAGTTGACACCTAATGATGCTAGTAGCAAGTATAAGCTTTTATTTATAGAAGTTTAGGTGGAAGTTTATTAAGAACCACTATACTAGATATAATGTTTGTTACAAGTTTTTCTTTATCTTGATTTATGCTTTGTCCTAATATAGCTCATTATTGTGCAACAAAATGAGTATTAAGATACATATGAGGCACAATTAATTATGATTTGTGATTTTTAAAGATAGTAACTAGACAGAAAGTTTAGATGATATTAGAAAATACTTCAAGTTATGTTTTCTCATTTTGTAGTGGTGTTTTCTCTTATAATTTGGAGAAATAGATAGTAGACATTATGATCAAATCACTTTCCAAGAACAAATTTTAATTTTGGAAATGAAAGCTTGTAATGAAAAATCTCATGTAGTAGGAGTAAAAATTGAGATATTTCTAAACATTTTAATATCACATTTTTCTTTTATCTTTGTCGTCTTGTTATGTTAAGTTGAAAACATGTGACAATTCTTATTTTATAGAATAATTGGTTATATAGTGACATTTAAAAAATCAAAATTAGATATGGACTAAATCCGTAGGTGATAATTTTGGTTTTAAATACAGATATGTATGTAATGAATAATTTTTTAAAAAACTTTTATTTATATATATTTTTTTTAATTTTCCTACTACTTTCTTGTCATGTTTTCATTATTATTATATTTAACTTCTAAGATTATATTTTACTACTATTCTAGTAAATTTTATTTACTTTTAACAAATTGTATAAAGTGGGATTTAGACTCAAGTCTCACATGCACTTACAAACTCAATTTATCACCACTAAATCAGACTAACTTTGTTGTCACCATTACTATTATTATCATTATTATTATTATAATTTTTATAATTAATAATAATATTAATATTAACCTTATTAATAATATTGATAATATTAATAATAATATTATTATTCTTAATAATAATAATATTATTATTCTTAATAATATCAACATTAGTAATAATAATAATATTAAAATTAATAATAATAATAATAATAATATTAGTAATATTGATACCAATTTTATAATAATAATAATCAAAATAATATTTTCAATAATATTTTATTAATATTATTATTATTAATAATAACAGTTTTATTAATATTAACAGTATATTGATAGTATTAATATTATTAATAATATTCATAACAACAAAATTAATAATATTAAGAATATTGATAATACTATTATTAATATAATAATAATACGGTTAACAGTAATAATAATAATATTAATAATATTATTAATTTTATAATAATAATAATAATAATAATAATAATATTAAATTTAATAATAGTAATAATAATATTAGTATTTATAATAATAATAATTAATATTATTTAGAATATTCATCATAATAATAATATTATTATATTAAC
>Ga0099824_1000398_pt1 | contig 49677 bp, 25 predicted proteins | sample SiratrowhiteBW_FD_76837 | JGI IMG/M metagenome (GOLD analysis project Ga0099824, IMG submission 76837) | Root nodule microbial communities of legume samples collected from California, USA - Siratro white BW | ecosystem: Host-associated > Plants > Roots > Nodule | place: USA: California... | reverse complement strand
ATATATATATATATATATATATATATATATATATATATATATATATATATATATATTAAATACAAAAATTGTGTGCACAATATTACTAGAATTATTGATGAATGAATATTGAAGCAGGAGAAATCAAGTTAATTTATAACATATCAATTCATCATCGTTTATTCATTATAAGTATTACTTTTACTATACATAGTTGTGCTATTAATATTGTGGATAAACTAATAATTTAGTGAATATTAATTGGTGTATGTATTGATATATTTTATTAAAAAATATTTAAATCATGATTAAATATATTAGAATAAAGTTAAATAAAAAATGATATTACATAAATAATTATTTATTAAAGAGTCTAGTTCAGAAAGTGAGTTGTTATAAAGTCTTTTCTATGTTAATTTTTTAGATACACAAAATATGATATAAATAAATCTTAATGACAAAAATATACATACTAAATGTTCAATATTTGCATCATAGATTTTCAATTAACCTTCTTCTGATATCAATGACACCAAAATAAATTATTCATGATAAATTAATAGCTGAGCAGAGTCATGTATAACTTAATGACTATTTTAGTAGAAAAAGATGTTAAGGGACAACAAAGAAATAATGAACTAATAGAATTAATGTTCACTTGGGATTTTCAGAAAACATGTAAGCCGTGCTTTTTAGAGATAATTATTAACACCTATATAGTTATGGTATAACAACCTGATATTATTTTAATAATAAATTTTAAATAAAGGTAACTAGTATGTAGATATATATGATAGAAGTCCATAGACAGATATTGGATAGTTTATTTATTTATTTATTTTAATTTTTCAATTTTAATTTTTTTTCTCTTTTTTGTGTTTGAGGTTCTAACCTTGAAAAATTTATCAGGTTAAGGTACTGAAGAATTGGAGGAATATAAATATTTTAAATCACTCAAAGTTTGATAGATATAAGTATACTACCGTTCTCTTTTTATGTTTTAAAGAGATATATTGTTAGTGTGTTGATACTTTAAAATCTGTACGATTTAGATTGTAAATAAATTGTTGGATAAATAATAAAAATTTACATTATATATTTATAATGTTTTTTTTGTCATGGTACATAAGACAAATGAAAGTTAAAACCATATGATTTTTTTATTGGGCTGTTTGATTTATAAGTATATTATTGTTGTTATAAATATAAGAGTAGCATTTGGGAAAGTATTTATAATCTTATTTGAATTTAAGCATGACAAAGAAGAAAAATACACATATCTTAAAACGTATGGGTGGTACATAAGTCATGTTTTGATTCATGCGTCAAACGGTGGTCAAAAATAACTTTTTAACTTGTTAAAATATTTATAACAAATTATTAAGGTGAAGTATTAATGAAAACACTGATAATGATAGACAATCAAATAATAAGATAATAGTTTAAGTAAGAAAAACTAAAAAAAATGTCATTATTGAGTTGTATTTACTTAAGTGATAATCAACTAAAATGAATGACATCTTATTTATAACAAAGAAATTAATTAAATAAGAATAACTCATTCAAATAATTTATTAAGAATTAACGATTTTATATTATATTATATTATATTATATAATTTATAAAAACATAATTAATTATATATACACATGTAATTAATAATGAGATATATAATATGATTTGTATAAAGTTTAAGTTTCTAACAAGTTTAATTTCAGATATTTTATTATATTATAAAACTTTTAAAATATACTTAGTAGTAACAACTTTTCCTTGATAATTTTGAATTGTTTATATACACACATTTATTGTTTATATACAAACATTTATGATATTAATATACATATTATAAAATATTTTATAAAAAAATCATTAGTTTATTTAAAATATGTGCTAACGTTAAAGATAGTAAAATTATTCTTTTAAAAAAATTGAGTATATAATTTCATTTTTATTAACAATTTAATTGTTAAAAATTAAACTATAGAATATTGTAGTGAATTTAAAGGTGGTTGAGTACCAACCTGAGTTTAGTTATTTTTCAACAACCCTATATTTAATCAACAATGACAAATGAACAGTGAAAGAAATCCTGTGTCACAATGGAGCCACTCATTTTCCATGCACAGTTGGGGTGATTCTCACGATTCTGTCAACGAGACTCTGGAAAATACCATAAGATTTATTACATAATAAAATATACACCTTAAAAACTGAAATCAAACTTTTTGACAAAAAAACAACATATTTTTAATAGAAAAAAGATGTTAGGGAGAGTTAGGAGGGTGATTGTGATGGTGACTGTGAAGTAGGGTGCGGAATTAATGAGAGGGATGGAAGAGAAGGGGCATGCGTAGGGATAATGACACGTATAAAGGCAATGGGACAAGTGTCACGTGTTGGGGCATGGAGGTTGTTGTCTTCCCTCGTAATTTGTGAATAATTGGAGTGGTTGGGCCCACACCATAATAGTTGAAGGTCACGTGTCCTTGGAAAGGGTCAAAAAGCCACACCCGTGCTTCTTTCTTTCCTCTTCTTCTTCTTAGTCCAAAACTAGGTAGATAGATTAGCTAAATACATGTCCGTGATCTGCAACTCGATACAATTCACAACAAGGAGACTCGTGTCACACCTCCTAGAAAAAGCACCATCAGAAATCATGGTTTCTTCTGCACGCATTGTCCATCTCTCTCTCTCTTCTTCTTCCTTGTCTCTGTTTCACTTTCTTCAAGCTTCTTCTCATGTCTATCTACCATTGGCCCAGAAAACTCTTTCACTTCCCAACTTCCAATGTTAGTTCAGCTGTCACGCAATTTCTGCTGTCTTTTCCTTTCAACAATTACCAACATGTTACTACTCCAACCAGCCAATTACTCAATAAAGTTTAAAAGTAAATATTTTTTAAAAAAAATTAAATGGATCAAATAACTCCTTCATTTATTATTATCTCATTTCTTTTGAACTGACAATTTTAAAAAATTACTCTTTATAAAATCTACTATCTTCTTCTGTTATCAATTATATATTTCTGTGTTTTCTAATAAATTTACACTAGAGAAGAACAGAAGAATAAAAATAATATCTATTTTATTATAATACAAAATGGTTATCATATGAAAGATAGAAGGAATAATTCAGATTTAAATAACAAAAGTTTAACCGACCACAATCACAAATAATGTTCCTGTTTTAATTACCTGCAGTGGTGACACAGTACTGTATATATTTGGACCAGATCTGGTGGAACCCTGCATTCACTCTTTTTATTAAACAAGTATTAATGTGAGTGTTATCCAGCTAACTACAATGAATTGATGATTGAACACTTATTCATTCCTTTCTATATTAAAACCAAATATATCTATAAATAATATAACAGCAAAAAGGATTTGCATAAAAATTACTAAATTACTTTTAATTATTTTTAAAACATTTTCAAAAACTATCAATAAATAGTACTGATTTATTTTTTTTTCTTACCAGTAGTATCATCTGATACGTCAAGATCTTTAGTTTTAAATGGTGTATTCAAATTTATTAGTAACATATTATTATTGACACGGATTTTACCAATACTTACTGACACTATTAATTTATGAATAAATTTAAATTATTTATTAATAAAAGTTGTTAACAATTATTGATGAATTTGATCCGTATTTATTGATAAATTAATTACCTAAAATCCGTTAATAATTATTAATGAACTTAAGTCTGTCACTAAAATAATTATAATAATAATAAGAATAATAATATTATTTATAAAGATAATAATAATAAATGATCATACTAACAAATTAAGATAATAATAATAATAACAATAATAATAATGAAGATAAAAATAATAATAGTAATAATAAAATTATTATTAATAAAAAAATAAAAAAAATATCTATGATAATAATAATAATAACAAAGATAATAATAATAATAATAATATATAACTTTATTGATGTAATAGTCATTGGTTATGTTTGGTTTCAATTCCTTGCTGCAGTAGAATGTTAATGTTAATGACATATTCACATTACATCAACAAAACTTAGTTAACTTTTCAAAATCAAAACCTAAGTCATCACTATTTAATAATGAGGTTGGTGACACTATATACAAGGAGATGACTAAAAGTATAAAAGTATCATGGTCACTCAAATATTCCTCCAACCTAAACCTTTGAAAAGAAGATCATCTCCGTCCAAATCCTTAAATGTCATACAATCTTGTTTCCCTTCAATTGATACTGAACCAACATGTCATCAATAATGATGTTCCCTTATACTTTTAAATTTCATTTCTATTATCTCTAGGGAAAGGAAAACATTATTTCGTTTTTTAAAAAAGTAAAATCAAATAAAACTTTTTAATAATAGTAAAACTAAATTGAAAATATTAACAAATATTTAGTGAATGTTATTATTCTATGTCAGGTTGATATAAATTTCCATATAAACGAAACTACAAAATCATTAAAAAAAACTTAAATATGCATGTTTTATGTTATTTAAACGTCCATGTAATACTATTATTCCTCTTTAATGAAATTGCTGTTTTTTTTTTAAAGTTTAATGTTTGTGTTTATATTGATCCCTAATTGTTTGATCCTACACATTTAGTTGTGTTGTAAAACTCAGCTTGATCTGTGAACAAGAGAAGATAGCCAATAACTAGTCGTCAACAACTGATACACATATTTGATAGATTAAAAATACATATTATAAAAATTGATACATAACTAAACCTTCTGGATAATATAATAAATAAAAAAGTTATCACAATAGTTTTTACGTCATCAATTACCATTTTTTACAATAAAAATACAAATGATAAAAGATATTTTACAGTTTAATTCCAAAACTTTTAGGAATTGGGAAAAAATAGTAAACACATTATTTTACAGTTTAATCAAATTAAAGTGTGATAGTACCTAAACAAGTAGAGATATTCATATAACGCAATGAGGTATGCATATAATTTCCAGAGTTTTCTGCTATTCTTCATCAGCAAGAAAACTCAGCGTGGTACAACTGTGCAAGGAAGATAAAACAAAGTGCACAGATGTCAAAGTAGTGTCCAAAAATAGAGCTTAGTATATTTACTAATACCTACAGCTGTCAATCAAGTAGAAAACAAAATGGTAGGTCCACCAACATTACTTTCTGTGCCATTGCTGAAAATGGCAACTTCATTCCTTTGCCAACGTAATCTATAGTTTATTAGTTATTAACCCGTCTCTTAACTAACATTCTGGAATTTCCATTTCTGGAACTTGATGATTTTTAGAGTAATTAAAAATTCTCTTGTTGAAATGTTGGTAATTGGAGTTGAATCTTGGATTTAACTTTGTGAGAGATGTTGGAAACTGTGTTGTAAAATTGTGACTAAGATTCTAAAAGTTCTCATTTTAAAATGAAACAAGGCCCAGTTTATGTTCTACGTCATAGTCAGTTATTAAAATTTGTAGATTTATAAATATTTAAGTCAAAGGTAGTTGATTCCAAGTAAATCAAACCTTTAATTTTAATCCTTCACGCACGCAAATATTCCACATGAGAAAAAAAGAAAAACTTACAAGCAAATATTCCAAGAAAAAGTAAACAACCTTAGAGTGTCACTAGCGTAGGATATATACCATCTTACAAGATAAGCCAACCTGTCATGCATGCGTGGCGTTTTAAAAAGCAAACTAAGCTAGTGGATAATCATAATCATAATAATAATACATATACTTTACTAACGAAATGATTTGAAATTATAAAATTAACTTTCTTTCCAATAATGGTATAACTTTATATGATTGACTCGCTTGAAATGTTTAAGTGGTTTGTTTTTATATTTTCAAAAAGTTATTACTTATCCGATTGAGTTCATGTGCTTTTTCACTATTCGTGTATAATATGACATGAAATTTGGAATCACGAAAGGAAAGGAAATAGAATTTGTGAATCAAATGTATATTTTTAAATTAAAAACTTAACTTTATTCTTAAAATAGTCACTCATTGTCTTAAGTTTTAAGTAGAACTGAGTTAAATTTTCTTATAAAGTTTTGGATATATTTTTTTAATAAAAAATGTGATTATTCAAAGATAATATTTGGTTGGCTGCGATTCTACGAGTATTAAACATTTTTTTACCAGTCTCACAAAATTGGACGTCAAATAGAAATTTAAATTTCTTAAACAAAAATATATAATATAATGATATGCCAGGGGTTAATGTTAATAGTTTATTACATTATGTACAAGGCGTGCGTTTTCTCAGTGTTATAATAATACATGTAAAGAAATCATTAGACACAGTCCATCATACTAGCGACTCCATAAGTTTACCAGTTCTCAGCAACTGGCAAATCAAACACAAAAAATTCTACAATGGCTTTTACTGTCCAAAAATCAACAAGGATAACTAATTCGTGATGTTAAGGAATGGTTGTTCATTACAAGAACCAACAAGATGAGACTTTAAATAGAAGAAAAACACACAAGAAATAATCATTCGACCTATGTTGTTGGGAGCCTTAGAAATTAAAGAATAGGCTCACATAATTGAGTTTCTAGTTGAAATCAGATGGGTCCTTTCCTTCAAGAACTATTCATTTGCCGCTCCATCAATCTGGTGGATCCATTCACATGGTCTACATGCAAAAGAAATTGCAAGAAAACTCTTTAAAGAAACCAAACAAGGAGTGTCGTTTAGCATTCTTGAAATTACTAAAGATTTCATTGTTTTTCCTCGTAGATTTTAGTTTGAACAAACGCATTGTCCAAAAGTCTCTTTGTCTGTTAATTAAGTTCAATTCCTAGAGACGAGCAAAACTGAATTTTGTATAGCCTAAACACAGTCATGATCCATTCGTTTTGACACTTACAAAAGTCTTTTGGTATATTTTGGAATTCAAACAAAGTGTATCTGTTCAACAGGTTTTCAAACAAGGCCCAAATCATCTTATACAACTATCTTTCTAATTAACATATGAATTACCAGATAACAATATCACCCATTCACCTTTGTTAGGTAGCAATTAGTAGGTTTTGCACTCCAAACTTATAATATTTTTCGTTTGTAGTCAATTATCTTCTTATATCTTAATGTCAAATCCATTTCCAACTCTCCAAAGCCTATTTCCTGTTACAATCCAAAAAATATGTTGAATACTTATCCAAGTGTATCTTGAAAAATACCCTTGTACTGCATTAGTAAATATATTTTTGGGAAATTTTGTCCATAAGAACTGGGCAAGAAAAGAAATAGGCTGAAACAGTATTCTCCAACCTTTCTTTGGTAATATTGCCTTGTTGAAAGTCCTGAATATTCCAAACGTCATATATAGGGTGTTTCAACTTTCCCGAGATTCGTTTGCATAAACTTCTTTTAGAAAAAACTTAAGAAAAATAAAATAGAACTTTCATAAATCAAATTAAGTTATACATAACGTAAAGAGTAACTTTTTTTGAAAAGATTATATAAAATATTTTTTAAATATATCTAATATTTAAATTAATTAATTAATGAAAAGGTTCATTTCAACTCTTTTTTTTCTCTATCATTCAAATACGAATTTTCATTCACAATTCCTGCTCCCAAATAGAATCTGGTCACACTCTCCATGTGGGTACGTAAACTTATTAGGAAACAAAACAACCTATAAAATGACGGGAATAACTGACACACCGATTTGATAAAAATTTCTCTTGCAGATGATCATAAGAACTTTTCTTTCTATACCTTTAACTTTTTTCCCAAATTCGATCCAAGACAATTTTCAATCCTTAGTGTTTTGACCTGAAGTTGATTAATATAGGTTGAGAATATTTGAGATTTTCATTCCTCAGCAATTTTATAATGTTATTTAATTAGAATTTTCTTATATATATATATGATAAGTTTATTGACTTTTATATATAACACTACTTCTAGGCTTTTATATAAGAAAAAATATTTTTAACTTAATTTTAAAAACTATAAATTATGATGATATTATTGTCCTTTTTTCATTTATTCGTTACACAATTAACAATAGATAAAGCTAACGAATGTCTAAGGACACAGGTTAGCTATGGAATTAAAAGAATATATATTTTCTAACCTCTAGATTATTAAAAACTTTAGATTTTTGAATCCTAAGCTTTAGGAACCTGATAGCATTTTGTTCTTAACTGCAAGTTGCATTCATTAATTAACAAAGTTATTCCTTAAATGACTGTTAATCTCATTAAATAGCATTTAGTGACCCGACTTAATTTTATGGACATTTTTCGAATAAAATCCAAATTGTAATATTATTAACTAACATTTATTTATTTATTTAATGTTCACGAGGGATTATTTCTTATACATAGAGAGTCAAAAGTTGAATTTATGACAATATAAATGTGATTAAATGTCATTTAATTTCTCTAACTTAACTGTCTAGTTAGTTTTAACGAATTTAATTAAAATTTAATGGTTATAAATTAGCCTGTTTCATTAATCAAACATAAATGATCAGCGTATGATTTTGTAGGGTATAGTTTACAATTAAATGACATTGGAAAGTTGTATATTAATATTCATTCAATTTTATATTAATAGACCAATTCACACCAGTATGTGTAATAAGAGTTCGTCAAGTTTTTTTTTTCTTTTTAAGTTTTATAATTTATTTAATCTTTATATATAATTAAAAGTTTTTATTAGTTTTTGTACAACTATATATATATATATATATAAATCTCTTCTAGTCTTCTACCTACCGTGTTAATATATTGTTCTACAAGTAGCTTTCATTCTTATTATGTTGCTTTGTTTTGATTTATTTAAGTCTGCATGTTTAAAATATTGAATAAAATAACATATTATAACATATTTCATTTTACTTCTGAAAAATTACGTAAAATTGTACTTTATAGATATACTACACCTAAAGATGATTTTTTTTTTATATATGATTAATTAACTTTATGCTAAATTGTCATATTGAAATAATTTCTTCAATTGTATAACCATGATGCAATCTTTCTTCAATTTTGAAAAAAAATATATATTACCATTACATCTCTGTACTATAATAAAAGCTGGTCTGAATAACTCGTATCTTACACATCTGGTAAGTTTAATTATATTTTTATTTCTTTTATTTTACATGAATATGTTAAATATCCTATTAAAGTATATATACAAATAATCATGGAATATATATATAAACTCACGATGTCTTATTGTATTATTTTTTAATTTATGTCAAAGTTTGCTTTACAACATATTATTCTTTTAATCACTAAAATATCTTAAATTACGAGCTTAAATATATTTTTTCTTATAAAATAGTTGAGTTTTGATTTTGATTTTTGTAATTTTTTATTGTTTTCAAATTACTATATTTAATCTCTGAAAAATAAGTGTTACTCCTTAATGTTTACGTCAAGGTTATGTAAAGAAGTGTCTATTTTCAAGTATGTACATAACAATTATTCTAAGAATCTATAATCTCTTAGACATCATATATGTTGACACGGTATTACAAATCCTTGTATAACTTTGACATGCAACCTTTCTCGTAAATACATAAGCATAATGGATGTCAAAAGATAGCAAAGAAAAAAAATAATGTTCATAATTTTTTATAAAATAAAATAAAATAAAATGCACTCTTTTTTAGAAAGACCAGAATCATATTTCACATCATTTATAAGGAGTAGAAATATATTTAGTCTTAAAATATAGTCCGTAATTATTAGTTTTTCATTTTAAAAATATATTGCTGAAAAATAAAAATAAAAAAACTGCTGTTTGCATTTTGAAAAAATTACACTATAAAACAGCAAAGACAGATATAACATCGTGTTTGCATAATATTTTTGTTGATCTTATTTTGTGATGCTACATAACAACCGAGAGAACAATAAAACTTTGTTCCTCTCTGGTTTTGAGTTAGTTTAGTTAATTTTTTAATTTAATTTTCCTGTAGTATTTATTATATCTTTGTATAGAAATAATTATGTTGTTTTTTAAATTTTATTATTTATTTTGAATAAGGTTGGACAAAGACTGATAAAACATAAATCTACATATTTTATTTTTTTATTAAATAATGGTCGATCAAACATAAACTACTTTTATTTATCTGAGGTTGGACAACAAGTAATCACACAATGAAAGTAGTATAATTTGTTATCATAGTTCCCACATATTTAATTTGGAAAATCCTTCATAATCAAACATGAAGCAACATTATTTAGTTTGGACAAGGTTGAATAAAGACTGATCATAATGAATCTACATTTTTTTCCCATTTTATTAAACAAATGTTAATTAATAGCTGATCATACATAAACCATGATTCAAAGAGATGGAATCATTTTATATGGTTACGAGTGACAGCACGTCACCCATAAAAATTTAAGTTTTTGCATTCCTAATCTACAAACAAAGGCAAAGGCAAAGGCGTAAAATATTTGTGTCGCCAAATCTTACTATAGACGTAGCGTTATGATCAAAAGTTATTAATTAATTTACTAATATTTTCATAACATTTATAATTGTTTATGTACAAATCCCTTATATCTTGATCATAATACTAAAAAGGAATGCAGTTTAAATGAAACATTATAATACTCATCTTTTGTATTTGTGCTTAGAAAAATTACTTGCACTAGTTGAAACTTTATTTTTTACTGTCGTATTTATTGACTGTCTAAGTGGACATTTTCTTGGATTGAAGCTAAGCCAAATTCTAAACATTTTAGCAAAACATGCTTGTAGTTTGAAAAAGAAATTATATAAAATTTAATATCCATAATTTGTCATTTTCTTTTTAATTTTATAAACATGTAATAAAAATATAGGTATTTTTTCACATAATGTTGTTTATTAATATATTTTTGTGATACGATGAATTTCTATGATATATATAATATAATATAACAAACTAAATATTTATATTTTCGGTGAAATTTTATTTTAATATATATTAAAATGCTAAATTTAATCTTTCCAATTTTACAAAATACAAGAATTTTATAATATTGAATAAAGTAAATTACATGTATAATTCAAGATTGAGTAAAAATATATAATCATATATAAATTTTTGTTATGACATTCTAAATGTTTGTCTTGAATTTATATTGTTTTATGTTCACGTATCAACATAACATTCTTATAATTATATAAAAAAAAGTAAATAAGTTTCCATTATAAAATTCTCTAATTTAGTTATAAATTTTATATGCAAATACAAATTTACATTACTTACCAATTATTATATACAACTTTTATATAAATATTTCATATATTGATACAAATCTGTATAAAATAATAATAATATTATTTTTATTATTAGTAGTATTAATACTTTTCTTACTAATAATAATAATAAGCATAATATTGTTATAAATTTTATTCCATGCTATGGTTATAAATTCTTACCCACGAACATTATTACTTAAATGACAATTTATCACTTAATAAAATAATAAAAACAAAGCGAAAATTTTATATCTTATTTCTACTTTATTATTGAGCAGAAGTATGCTAAAAAAGAATTTAAAATATACCATATAAATTAAAATGATTTTATTTAGCTAAAATGGTTTTAAATATGAGTGTGAAATTTAAAGTGATCTTTGAAAGGTCAATAGTATGTAATGATTTTAAATTCTTAACTTAAAACATATATCAATCCAACAAGTCTAAATCTAATGACGCGACAAGTTTCATAACTTAAATAAAAGTAACTCTATGTTCTAATATATACAAAACTTTAGTAAATCGATCTTTTCATGCAATACTCTAGAATATACAAATTTATCATTTAGTTTCTAAATTCACACATAATGTTAACCATTCAATTTGAGATTCAGCTCAACTCTAAACTTAAAGAAATATATATATACACAATACTCCGTTAAAGTATAACTTCCTTTACATGGAAATTATTTGTACTCCAAGAAATAGGGAAGAGTTGGAAAAACTCCAAAATTCCATAAGGTCAGAATAACATAATCCAATAAAACCAAAATTTAGTCAAAAGTAAACTAGTTTGGAGAATTTTTTTCAATTGATCTAATTAACAATGAATTGAAATACTATAAAAATAAATAAAATAAGAGGTTTCTCAAAGCCAAAAGATATCTACTCTAAACCTGAATCTGATCACTTACGAAAGCTCTAACGTGGTAGGATCTGATTTTAAAAACATACAAAATAAATTTATAGATTTTGAGAAATTAAAAATAAGAAAAGTAGAGAAAAGAATTCCTTCAAAGAATATGAAGTAAGGCTTGGGCCCAAGGTTCTATATTTAACATTATACGTATTTTTCCTCAACTTAAAATTCACAATCAAAATTGCAGCTCACTCATTGTATTATAAAGTTCTTCATTAATAATATAATTCATCAACATTTAGCTTATTTAGTAAAACAATAAATTAAGTTCATAAAATCTTCACATGCAAACTCAAAATACTAACTTCAAAATCAAACTAATACTTATAACCGAAATTAAAATTTAAAATCAAACCAGTTTGGCTCTTTTTCATTCTTAGGTATATAGATTTTAAAAATAATGAATGAAGCAAAAATGTCTTAGTTATGTTTACTCATCCCATCAAATTTTATATCATACAGATATAGAGATAGAGAAATAGATAGATAGGTGTTGGTATGGAGTGAGTTAGATATGTGTACTCATCTCATCAAATAATGGATATTTACCTAAAAAATCTAAATAGAATTATCATTCATGTCTCCATGAGAGACAAAACAATCTTGTTCATGCCGTATAGATCATTATGTAAAATATCGTATAAATATTTACCTAAAAAGAATAAAATAGAAAGTTTTTTTATTGGGACATAAACAAAAACGTGTTGTTGTGTAGTTTTTTAAGTTTTATTAGAAAAATTCCCCTTAATCTCTTAATAAGTATCTTTAAAAATTAGTACAATATTTAGTAAGATATGTTTAATCTCCATCATAAAACAGATATTTGTTACTTGTTGTTAACGTTTTGCATTCGTTCCTCATATGAATCATGGCAAACCATACACGGCTTGGCTGCATGAGGTCGTGTTCTCATTAATTATTTTGTTGATGGTTTTTAAATTTCAAAGAAGGATATCTGCAAAGATGAAATTTTTCTATTTATATTTTTCAATTATCCCAAATTTATGGACGAGAAGGACTAAAATAAAATATAAGAAAGCAACATATTTAAATTTTCAATTATAGAACCTAGAAAGCAACCTTAACTATGAAGTGAGATATTTACTAAGAGTTGCGTCAAGACTTAAATGCCTGGGATATTTTTCTCCATCGCTTTATCTAACGAAAATCTATATGTACTTGATTAAAAAGTGTTCAATGTTTATATTTATTTTTAAAATATAAAACAATTTGACATAGTAAATAATGTCGTATTTTTAAAATAGAAAACAATTTCATGTAGTAATTATTTTTAAATACCAACTTAAAATCCAAACTCTAAATGTTTAACTAATAGGAAAATAACTTTATTTGGATGTACGCATATTTAGAGATTGAAGTAAAGAATTATTTCTCAATAATCTCTATATGATAAAATGTAATAATAGATACTTATTACAGCTTTCTACTTGATTTTATTACTTTTTATTATGTTTGACATTGTATATTCAAGTTACTGAATTTTAATATACTTTTTTTATAAAATGTAAGATTTTTATTTAATGATCTTTCTAATAATTAACTTTTAATTGTTAGATTTATAAAAATACAAAAAAATGGATTAATGGACTTGTTAAAAAAAATTGAAAAATATTCCCAAAATTTTAAAGTTTTTCATAATTAAAAACGTATACAATATTAATTTTGTTACTTTATTCTTTCCATGTGAAGAAAAAAGAAGTAGTGCAGAATTGAAATAGTTGTCAATCCTTCTAATATATAAATATTTAAGTTACTGGACATTTACCTTTTAAAACATCGAAAAATCATATATATATATATATATATTAGCCTCTATAAAGAAAATCCTTTTATTTCAATTCTGTAAATAAATTATTTTTCTTATTTTAGTTTGTACATACTCACGTAATACTTTTTCTTGACGGCCTTATCCTTACTAATTTGATAATTTCCTTATTTGTCGTCTACTGACATATCGTAATATAATTATTAGATAATCATAATTAAGTTTAATAGAAAAAGTTGATAAAAAAACAAAATTAACAAGGTTGCTAAATAGGAAGATATTTTTGACTGAAAAGAATAAATATCTCAGAAACCTTTAGGACTACAAGGTGTTTTGCTCTGAAACCTTGGTGGGAATTGAGACAAGCTTCACTCATGAATGAATGAACCATAGGTACATATAACTTCTTTTTATATGATAAATTTATATAGACTTCTAATCTAACAAATTTATTAAATATAGATTTTTTTATATAAATAATATTTAATAAAAGAAATAAACTAAAAACAATCATCAATTCACTATTAATCTGTGAACAAAGCTTAAGAGATCACAGCTGTTGTGAGCTTTCTTTCTTTCTTTCCCAACCTCGAAGTCAAAAGGTTTATGAACAGACCATAGCAGTATCCACCAATACAACTTCTGATGGGACCATTCCACCATTTCTTTCACAACCCATTTACTCATGAAACTCCTCACTCTCATTAATTACTCTCATTAATTCTTGTTGGGGCCTAGCATGCAAATAATGCAAAACATTAATATTAGGAATATACTTTTTCATATTCCCATCTAGGTAAAAAAGTTTTCATTAATATTTATAAATTAAAAGGCCGACTTACCTTAATTTAATTTCCGTATGTAAATTAAAATTATTAATTTTAATTATAATTTCACGTTTTGCTAAATATATTAAGTGATATCTTTATACTACTAGACATTGTATAGGATATTAAGTTCAATAAATTATAGCTAAACGTATATATATTCTCATTAAAATCCTAAAATAAATATAAACATATTTAATAAAGACAATTTGTATAAAGTGTTATATGGAAGTTGTATCATTAGAAATATAAAATATTTTATAAAAATGACCGTATAAAACTTAAATAATGCGACTTATATCAAGTGTTACTGTTTATTAAAAAGTTAGTAGAAAACTTCATGTCTTATATTTTATTGAAGGGATTCTTTATGATTTTAAAGAAATCAATAAAAAGATGTGTATTAAAAGAATATGATAAAAAAATAGATCTTATTATTACTTTCTAGCACAGTAATAACCACTGAAGAAGGTTTATTATTACCTGATAAATTAAAACTTGACAAATTAGTAGAATAAATTAAAAGTTATTGCGGAGTTGATTTTACCTTTAATATATTTGAAATCATTTACAATGTTAAAAAAATTAGGATAATAAGTTTTTAATTTGTTTTGTTCAGGTTACGCATTTCTTTCAAATTAAATGCTACACGTTAACCAGAAACTTTACTAAACTTGTTTATCTTTCTTGCTTAAAGGGACATGCTAACTGAAAATTTTTGTCAAACACAATTTTAATCGTATAACTCCATTACCCCAATAATTTATACTCTTGCTTTTATTTGGAATGGTTCTTCTATCTCACGCAGTCTCCAATTATTAACCCTGTGAAAACTCAACACCCGACTGAGAGCGATTGACAAGGAAGATGGTACAACTATTTTGAATTAGAATTTAATGTGGGTAAATTATGAAATAAAACCCCAGATGTTGAACTAGAAAAAGAAAAAAAAAAAAAAAAATATATATATATATATATATATATATATATATATATATATTAATTAAATTATATTTGAAGTTTTATGAAAATGAAAATGTATGGTTTTTGCGTTGATAAGATCAAGATCTTAATCACCCTGCGCACTCTCTGTGACTCCCATGGAAAAAGCAAACGAAACCGTTCACGACCATCATTCATCGCTTTCATCGAACCCTCACCAACCTGTCTGGGATTTACGTGATAGAATCAATTCCACGCTCTTTTCCCTTCCCATCGCACCTTCTTAATCTTGCTACGTACACAAGGCAACACTTTACGAGACACACTGAAAAATTCTAAAATGTCTTCACCAACACATCTCTTCCAAATCCCATAATAACAATCAAACAAAAAATTAATATGTCAATTAAAGCTAAATTCATGCACGCACATTTATGGCTAACGCTGACGGTGGAGGCTAAAACCTAAAAGAAGGTACTAGTATCAAAGAAAATAACACTAATAATAATAAAATTAAAATTCCCTTATTTATTGGTTGAATAATAATGAAGGATTGAATCGTTCAGCAGGGGCTATTGGAAGTGAAAATCTGAGGGTCGAGTTTGGTCCTACAAACGGGGCAAAGAGGGTGGTTGGAGAGCCAGGTGTCGGCGCAATGGACATGGAAGCCGTGGTTGCAACCGGGGACCAGTCTGGCCGGTTGCTCGCTCTCGATCTCGTCCAGGCAAACGGCGCATTCGGTGCCCAAGACCAGTTCTTTGCCGGTGATTTTGGGAAGCTTCTCCAACTCCAAAGCAGAGAGACCCTTTTCAGCGACCTGCTTCGCCGGTACCGCGTTTCGCCGGGGTTGTTGTCTGGTGGTGGCGTACCAAAGAAGGCACATGTAGACGATGAAAACCGCGCTCATGCCGAGGCATGGCAAGAAAAGCGCGAGAAGAACCGAATCAATCATTTCGCTTTCTCTGGCTTTGGCCTTCTGAATCACTCACTCGAACCTTTGTCCGATTGCAAAAGAGAATTTATCTAATGCGGTGGAGAGGGTTGGTAGAGGAGCACCCAAGGGATTGGGTATTCACGCCAAGTACCCTGCATATCGCAATTTCTTCCCACAGGCTTATGCCCTGTTTGGCATACAACAAAACAAGAAAACAAAGATCCAATCAAAGATTGCGAGTGGAGACAGAGGAAACAGAGGAAGAGTTATTGTGAAGACTCTTGGGCTTTGTTTGTGTGAAGAACGATGGTGTGAGTGAATTCGTTGTGTATATATATTATGAGAAAGAGTGGCCAACAAGATTTTTCTTTGTGAACCGATGGCCTCTGCACAGCTGTCTTTGAGTTAATATCTGCATTACCCACATCTCTGTTACTTTCTTTTACTCTGTTTCTTCTCTGTCAAATTTTCTCTTCAGCATTTAATAATTCAATATTTACTATAATTATTCTTATTTATTTTCAAATTCAAATTGTTAATATCATAAAAAATATAACCAAGTCCTTCATATTATTTATTATTTATATAAAATAAATAAATTTATAGACTTAACTCTGTAATTAAATTCCTAAAAAATAGTCAAATATTCTATTTTTAACAATTTATTTTTAACGACAAAACACAACAATAACTAAAATAAATAAAATAAAATCATATAATTCAAAAAATTCTCTAAATTATAAATCTTTAGCTCAGACATCACACACTAATACTAAAATAATGTTTTCAATTAATATTGCTGACGTGTTCTATATGATATTTTCTGTAATAATATCATTCCATGTTTTTCTTTGTAAACTGATGGCCTCTGTGCTGTCTTTGAGTTAATATATGCATTACCCACATCTGTGTTACTTTCTTTCACTCTGTTCCTTCTTCTTCTGTCCAATTTTCAATTTTTTCTTCAGCATTTAATAATTCGATATTTATTATCATTACTTTTATTTACTTCCAAATTCAAATTGTTAACTAAAAATTAGCACAAAAAAATATGACTGAGTAGTTTATATGATTTACTTAGGAAAAAATATTAAGTTTACAGACTTACCTTATAACTACATTTCTAAAAAATAGTCAAGTATTTCATGTCTAACAATTTATTTTTAATGAAAAACATAACAATAACTAAAAAAATAAAATAAAATTATATAATTCAACAAAATTCTCTAAATTAAAAATCTTTAACTCAATCAACACAAATTAATACTAAAATAATGTTTTCAATTAATATGTTGCTGACATGTTCTACCATGAGAATAAAGCAAAGGTCAAATATGTATGATATTTTCTGTAATAATATCATTTTTTTAATGTTTTGGCTGGCCCCTCTTCTAATACATTCATATTTCAATATTATAAATTTTATTTATGTGAACATAAGTTTACGAGATATTTAATTAGGTTTTAAGTTTATTTTTACTAAAAAAAAAAATCATTCAGTAATTGAAACTTTTATATTTTCAATTAAATTTTGTTTTTATGAAAAAATTTAACAAAATACCTTAATTAATTTTTAAGTTTTTATAAAGTTTGCATTTTTTAAAGATTTATTTTATTGAATATTCAAAATTTTTATTTTATATAAGATAAAATATTTAATTTTATATGATTGAAATTTATAATTGACAAACATTTCAAATACATAAATTATTTACGATTGAAATTTATAATCTCTGAAAATAAATGGAATATGTTAAACCACGACAAATTTAGTTCTTGTTCATTAACATATCATTTTTTGAAGTTTTCTTTTAAGAAAAGCATTTTAAGATATATTTTTTTTCTTACTCTTGTTTTTAATGTTTATATTTCTAGATTTTAATGATTTAAAAACTTCTCATTACTTGAAAACATATTATCACAATATAAGTTGTTTGCCATAAAATTAAAATATAACTTATATATTAAAAAATATTTATGTTGGATTGATAGTTTATTAAGTGAAAAGTTATAATTGTTGGATGGAGTATTTATGTATTAAAATGATTAACCACTTATGTATAGTATTTATAACTTTTACATTAAAAATTATTTATGTCCAAACTTGTACATTACAAAACTATCTGTTGAATCAATAGTTTTTCGTTACATAAAAAGTTATGTATTAAAAAATTAATAAACACTTAATGTATAGTCTTCATATCATTTTCAGTAACTTCAAGTTCCGAAAATAATATGCAGAGTTCTTAAAACAACTAAAAGTGAATAATTATTATAATACAGGATGAAGTGTAAAGCTTTCCCAAACTCATAAAAAGGTATTGTAGGAGGAATAAGATTTCCCTGATTAAAAATTATGATCCTTTCAATTCACAATGCACAAGATTTTAAACAAAATAGTTTCAATTCACAGATCTTAATATTTGCATGGTATATATAAATCAAAGTATAACCAATTTAATCCACAGTTTAATTGCAACAAATGTAATTTATTTACATTGTTGAAAATAATAAATAAATAGAATATATTGTGAGATTGGATTTCAATCAGTTTTCAAAAACCACTAATTAAAAGGCACAGTATGGTTAAAGAAAAAGCTACTTTTTAATTTAACTTTAAATTTTTGGAGGTTGAGTGTTGTATTCCGGTCTTAGTCTCAAATGTCATCAGTATTATTTAAAAAATTTATAAGATCGAAAATTGTGAAATTTTAACACGAATTATAAATTTTACTTTTTATTTTTTAAAATATATATAATAATATTTTTGTAAAAATAAATAAATAAAATAAAAGAAAGTATATGAGTGATTATTCAATATTGATAAAAAACTGTTTAAGTTTGCACAGTGTCATTTTTTTATTCTACTTAATGTATTATATAAAAATTAATTAAAACTGTGAATTAATGAGTAGGATATATTATGAAAAGTAATAACAATATAAAATATATATAAAAATACATAACTAAGAAAATAATATAAAATATTATAATGAAATCAATTTATTTGTTAATACTTTATCAAACTTAAGTTTATCAGATCATAGGTTTTGAATCTTAGCAGGAAAAGGAAGAAATGGTTAAAAGTGTCTTAATTAAATTAATTTAGTTTTATTTTAATTAAATTTGAAGTGAAACCGCATTAATGTGCAAAGCAACATAAGAGACTTCTTATTTGAAATTGGTGCAGAGTAGCATAAGAGACTCTTGAGAATGGCATAAAAGACTATGAATGCATAATAGTAATAACAACATAAATGTCTTAATTACATAACTTTTAATTACATTAATTTAATTAAGTGGTGTTAGGCTGTCAAAATATATAACAAGGTTTGAATTTAATTGCATTAATTTTAAATAAAACTAGGTGAATTAACAATAGATACAAAAATAAATAAATCCTAATCACACGTTTTTACAAACACATGTTTTTACAACTTTGTGCACAAATCCTGCATGGAATTTGAATCACATATAATATGTATAAAATCTTAAGATTTTATTATTAAACTCTTGATTTTCAATACCATGATTCTCCACTAGTTTAAAATTTTAGTGATAGGATTAGATTGTTAAACAAAACTTTGTTATGCAGGTTAGACTATCTATGTGATTCCTAAGTTTCTAAAATTATTTGTGAATGTCTTTGTTCCTACTTAAGTAAGGAAGACTGACTCTTAAAACTACTCAATATAACTATAAGTTGGAATATTTATATGTATTGGTGGTATTGATGTAACACATATTGTGATATTGGTAGGAATTATTGATTTAAGGATTGAATGATTTTATGTTAATTGAGCTCTGATAGAAAAACTTGAGATTGTATAAATGTTTTTATTTAACAGCCAGCAATAAATTCAATAAATGGACTACTCAAGGGGTAGTCCAACCTTTATATAACTGTTGAAAGCTCTATACATAAGTATTAAATACTCTTTATAGAAACAGGATAAGCTTAGTCCAACATTAGGCCATTGCACTTAGACAAAAAGATAGTACCCTAGTCAATTGTAAGGTTTGAGCCTTACTAAAAAAAATACAAAGTTTACATGACCCAAAGTTTCAAATAACCTTAAAATTGAAGAATTGTCAGAAATACTTGTCCGCACTCCTGGTCTCCCTATTTCCACTCTGACTCCTTCGAGTAAGTTCATTTCTCCTTCCTGAGACAGGTGTACCTGCAAAAGATATATTCCTGCTCTTGCTCTGACTCTCTCTACTTGTCACTTAAATCCTTATAAATGTGTTACAGTTTGAAAAACAATAATTAATTTACTTATATGATGTTACATGTGAAAAGTTATATTATAGGTATAGACTTATAGATGTATTCAATACACGAATATAAAAATTTAAAGTCACATGTCAGTTAATAATTATTAACATTAACCACATTAATATTGAGTTAATTATGTGTATTGAACATTCATTTAATTGGAATATATATGACTTTGATTAAATTATAAAATTTATATTTATTGAAGCTAATGTTTTATCTATATTAAAAAATGTTTTAGACTACTAATTTATCTTGTTTTCTTTATGTTTTTAATGTGTTCCTTGTTTTATCCCAGAGAAGGTAATTTTACAAGTGATTGAGCTCCTAAAAAATTAATAATTTTTTTTAATTTATTTTAAATATATATGAAAGAGTGATATGTTCTAAAAAATACTAAAAAATTAATTTATGTCTTTGTTTTTATATTTAATAGATATGATTTTTTTGTCCATGATTAAATAACTTTTTTAAAAATAAAAATCACAAAAGTAATATTTTTTAAGGATTAAATGTTAAAAGATATATATTTTTATTTTTTTAATGTTAAATATCAATAAATATTTTATAATTACATAAATTTTAAATTAAAATATCAAACAGAAATAAAAGAAAAGTTAAATAATTATAAAATACTAAAAATCACGACTGTCCTAACAATAATTTAGGAAATTAAAGATAAAAAATTAATATAAATTTGTAAATTATTTAATAAATTAAAAATATTTTAAAAATTTAAAAATAAATAAATATTGAAAATCCATAGCTAATTTAAAAGAAATCCATACTATAATACGAAGATTTTCTATTAAAATGGAGTAAAATGTTAACCATTACCATGAGACCGTTCATTGGATACCTAATGATAATAAATTTTATAGATAAAAATATTGTTTTTGACAATGATGAAGTGGGATAAAGCAGACGTAAGAAGAAAGCGACGATTGCGCCGTACGTGTGTACCCGGGGGCGACGATGGTTTTGCGGAGGTACCAACCCAAACAAAAGGAAAACAAGGATTTGCATTTGATATTTACTAATCTCATGTATTCAGATTGAAATGACGAGACAATCTTAAAGTGGGGTCACCCATCGACCATTTTGGTTCCTCTTCAAAAAGAAACCCCTTTGGTTTGGTCATTCACACCATATTAGGTGCCTATCATGGACCCACCTTCTCCAACCCAATTCCTCTTCCAAACAGCATACGTGGTTAATGCCTCGAGCCATCCACCACCAAACACATAAACATATAGGGCCCTTCCACTTTACCACACCACCGAAGGTTGCGTGTTTGGACTTTTGGACTTTTCCTCGTTTCATTTATTCACGCCACAATTCAAGTATATACTAAATACACTTTTCTTCACATAATTGAGCCGTTCATAAATAATATCTTCAAAGATTTTTTAACACTATAAGGGTGACATTTCAAATTTTATTAAAGTTGGATTTTAAATTCATGAAAAATTAATAATGTATAAATGGGTTAGAAGTTTTTTCTTTGTTTCATTATAACTTGTATCCTTATAGAATTTGATCGCCTATATTTTCTTAAATTATATTCCAACTAAGAAGATGCTATGTTAATAAAATATAAATCCATGTGAGGATAGATAATATAAGCATAAGATATTTTTATTAAGTAAATATAATCTTTATTAATACTTTAAACTTTTTCTTATGAAATTGGGATAAAAAATGGAGATTGTGTCAATATAAAGATTTAAGTGTGAATTAGATAACTGTTTAATTTAAAAAAATAATTCTAAAAATTGTATGTAAGTTGAAATTAAAGTGTATATATTTATCTATAATTATTGAAATAATGTGTAAAGTTGTGTATGGGTGTGATTGAGACAATGAGATGTATGTTATTATATGATATATTAATGTTTATGAATTTTTTTATGAATATATTGTGACTCTTTACGAATATATGATTAATAATATCTAAAACATCGTAGTCCTAATAAGAAGAAATTTCTTTACTTCATTATCAATATAAATTACATAAATAAAAATATTATGTAGCAATAAATTGATAAAACTATTATAATATTATCACGATAATGTTTGTATCATATTGTTGTAAATATGATTTTTTGCAATATTAAGATGGTTTAAAATGAATCACACGTTATTATCTAGTAAAATACATCTATTATGACATAATGACTCAAATGTCATGAACCATTCTACTTCGTTGAATGTAATTGTACAAATTATCATATTACATGTTATTAGAGAATAATTAAAGTATAATTTATTATTTAATATATAAATGTGATTTAATATATATATATATATATATATATATATATATATATATATATATAATATAGAGATAGAGAGGGGGAGAGGGTACAACTATTTTAGGTTTAAAAGAATTTTCTCGCAGAATAGTTCCATTAAAGAAAATTTAGAGTTTTGATTTAAACGTCTTTTTATAAGATTTTTAAATATTAAATTTGAATATGTATAGCAGCGGTTCCTTAAAAACAAGGGTAACATCTGCGCTAATAAAGAAATGCAGAAGAAAACAAGGAACCTGAAAAAAAGCATTGATTGATTATTTGAAAATTGAAACACTGGGGTATAGAGTGGAGCACAATTGACTGAACTTGGGGGGAATGCTTCTGAACCTTAAAATATGCTCTCTGAGTCAGCTCAGTCTCTAACAACATATTTATTTTTCTATTGGAATCTATTAGAATAAAAAAAAAACATAATAAGAATAGTATATTAAATAAACGTGCAAACTCCTGTTATTTTTATTTTTTTTAATTTTTAAGATAATACATTTTTATAATAATAATAATAATTATTATTATTATATTAGAATTTAAATTTAGCTATAATGGAAACTGTTATAAATTAAAACTAAACATTATTTAATTTAAAATCATTTGCGGAAATAACGACATATTTTCTACAAGAATAGTTTAAATTTAAAATTTAGTTTCATTCTCAAAAGTATGTGAAAATTTCTATGTCTGAAAAGAGAAAAAGAATTAAAAAATGAGTTTAATTATTTGGAGCGTAAAACTCTTTAAAATTAATACTGAAATTAGAATGTGTGGATAGATCACATCATATCACTGAAGCGATCCATTCTTAAAAAAAATACTGGATTATTTCTTAAAAAAGTCAATTTTATCTTATTATTGATTTCATTTTTTTTTTCGTTTTTCTTAAATTAAACACTCTTTGTATTGATTTTTTTCTATCATAATTATGTTTTAAGTTGTATCATAATTATGGTTGGACTTCATTCATTTCCACGTCATTTTGAGAACAAGAAACACAGGATAAATCCATTCATTGTCAATCAGAAAGAAACATGTAATGATAAGACACCTTCATGGCGGCTACAAACCTTTTAATCTAAAGAGAAAATGTATCAATTGATATTTCGATGGGAGAGAGAGCTGGAAAAAAAAATTTGAATTAAAAAGAAAAGAAAAAAATAGTGAAAAAGTTTGGAATTAATGTGATAGAATAAAATAATTATATTAATTTAGTTATAATATATATATATATATATATATATATATATATATATATATATAAAATAAAATTGAAAGATAAGTTAAAACTAATTGTTAAAAATATAAATTAAATTAAATAATTAAATAAAATCAGAAAATTAAACAAATAAATTATATTTAACTATAATAATATTAAAATAAAAAAATTTACTATAAAATTTTAATAAATAAAAATATATTCATATTAACAATATTAAAATAAACTATTCTATAAAATATCAATATTTAATTTATTTATTTTAATATAATTTATAATTTTAATATTTTTAATTATTTATTTCATTATTATAGAATATAAACATTAATAAAATATTAATAATAATTAATTGCATAAAAATAATTGTTAATAAAGTACGAATAATGGATTATGTTTGAGATATCCGATTATATAAGAAAATATTTATATGTTTGTATATAATCAATCACGTTTTCGTTTCCAATTGAATTTATTTTTTTGTATTTTTCATTTTTTACTTTTTTATATTGTGTTTTTTCTTCTTTATTTTCCTTTTTATCATTATTAATACGATTTTGGTGTAACCAAGATTTATCATAAATTTTTTCACTGCGATGTTTATCAATTACATCTATCTTGATACTGATTTTATTTAATAAAATATTATATAACAATAAAATAATATTTTATTTTAGTGTTTATATTTTATTTTGTATAATATTAAAGTATCAACATCCTACAATTTTATTTGATATTATATTTTGACATTTCCATTTAATATCTCAATTACTTAACAACTTTACCTTATGGTGAGTTTCAAAGATAATATTTGGAGTAATAATTGGAGTTGGTATTATGAGCTATGCTCTACCCTCAAATACTTTTCATTTTCTAAAATACAAATTTTAAACAAACAAAAAAAATATCCTTTTAACACATAAAGCAATTGTGTGACTTCAGTTTTATTAGAGGGAAGTTATTTTCGATTAGTTACGAAAGTAAAGTTTTCGAATTTTATTATAACATTTTTTGAAGTGAAGTTGCACCCTTCGAACTGCTTGTAATAAAATCATGTCAAGATTTAAGAACTTGTCCATTTGTAGAATTCAAAAAACAATCTACTCCTTAAAAAAAAAACCGTAAACCTTCAATGTTTTTAAGAAGTTATTTTACAAAATTGTTTTTAATTAATATATAATTTATTTATTACTTTAATCAAATAAACTAAAAAAAATTATTCACTTTTTACTTTTTTTAATTCAAATAATTCAATGTTTTTTCTTTTACCTTTTTTACTTTCTGTCTACTATTAACAATTATTATTTTTTCAATCTGGTACAATTTTTACATTATTTTCAGAATAAGCAGAATTTTTATATTTTACAAATGAAGTCGTATCAAAATAAAGAAACTTCAATTCAAAATATTTTTTTTTATATTTTAACTAAAGTCATGTTAAAATAATGAAATTTAAATTTAAAATATATCAGACTGAAGTCTCCTCAATACAATTTTATTATAATATGTCTAGAAGTGAAGTTGCACGCTTCGAACTACTTTATATTATAAAATCAATCATGTTAAGCTTTTGGAAGTTGTCCATTTGTAGAATTCAAAAAACAAAACACAATATCCTCATTCAAAAAAGAAACCGTAAGCACACGAGAAAGGCCCAGTATCTTACCAACTCCAATTGCGGTTTCCTCTCCTTTCTGCCACTCATTCATTTCCAAAACCGCGTTTTATTTGATTGGTGTCTACCAAACCACAGTGTTCATTGTGGTCTAATTTTTTTGTATAGAGGTGTTAAAAGTATTATTTTTTCTTTTATTTTTTTCACACAAACCATAATCCGACCACATTCAATGTACCTCGTTCACATTAAATTTCATATCATATTGCATTGTTATTGGACCACAGATCACAAAGTATTGTATATAGAGGAGTAAACTTTTCTTAAACTCCCTTACCTTTATTTAATGTCTGACTTTAGGGTATAAAATTATCATATATTTAGAAAGAATGTGTTCTGGAATAGCACTGAGAATTAATAAAATTTAATACAATTAACAGGAGAAATAAGGGTAGGAAAATCTTATCCTTGTACTTCAGCACTTACTTGGGTCTGGAATAGTACACATAAAAACAGGGTTTGGTCTGGTTGATTCATTGACTTGCGAAAATGATGCGGACGAAAATACTGCTATTGGTTGCTTTTGAGGTTTTAGTTATTCTCTTGACTGCTGGTGCCGATTACATACCGCCGTCAAGATTTGACGGTTTCGCCTACAGAAAAGGATCGGTGGGTTTATTAGATACTGTTTTGATCGAAGCGTTCTATGATCCAGTGTGCCCAGACAGCAGGGATTCATGGCCCTCACTCAAACAAGCTCTTAATCACTACGGTTCTAGGGTTTCATTTGTTCTTCACCTATTACCTCTGCCGTAAGTCACACCCAATACTTTCTCATACCCTTTTTGTTTTTAATTTTTTTCCTTTATGGAATTCGCTTTTCTGCAATTGCCTAATCACTTGGAAACTGTGGTGGCCACTCGTCTTTCGATTTTATTATGAATTGGGTTCGAATTCGGCAAAGATCATAAAAAGGGTGTGATGGGTCGCTTTTTTAAACATTATTTATGGCTCACTTGAATTATCATTCCTTGCGTGTGGAATATTGATTTGGAATTTTGGTTTTTTATTTTCTTGAAATCACAGTTACCATGACAATGCTTTTGTTGCGTCTCGTGCTTTGCACATCGTCAACAATTTGAACTCATCTGCGACTTTTCCCTTGCTGGAGTGGTTCTTCAAGCACCAGGTTTGTGTTCACAGTTTCAGAATCAATTTGTGGTGATGCATGTGTTGGTTGAAGATGCTGTCGTGTTTACTTATAGCTTTGGCCATTGTGAATTGGGATTGGTTGATAAAGGTGGTTTCCATTTTCCCAGTGATTTTGATTTGCTAGGGCCTTTTCAAGGTTTAGTGAACTTGCGGATTTCATTCTTTCCATTCCTTGTAAAATTGTTTTCTTGTATTGAATTTGCCTTCTCTTTCTGCATGTTCTGTTTTAATTTTCAAATATAGCCTTACATATCGATCATATGGTGATTGAGTGTTGCATCTGATTCATGGGGAGATTCTGCTGGATTCGGACAATGAGAGTTAATTGTTGAGTTAGTGAATTAGTAACATGTGACAATATATGTCATAACTGTTTAAGGAACAGGAAAATGTGTACTCGCAAAATCATAGTTATCTGGCTTAAATTTTTTTTACATCGATGGCTCTGTGTTTTGTATGTTACGTGCTATGCTTAAGAAATTAAGTGTATCTGCATCTCGGATGCAATATTTCTAGAGAAGTTAATCAAGTTTTTTATTCACCAAAACTGATGCATATCCTTTAATAGGAGAAATTCTATGGGCCTCACACACGGAACTTGTCTAGGGCTTCTATTGTGGAGGAGGTAGTGAGGTCTGCAACAGAAGTACTTGGGAGCTCTTATTATAATGCTATAAAGAATAGCTTCAATGACACAAATACTGATTATCAGACCAGAGTTTCTTTTAAGGTGAGTCAAACTCTTTTTTATCTTTTAGGCTTCGTTCAGATTTTCCACTTGTTACAAGATATTTGGATTTGAAATTTTGGGTTCAAAACTAATATTTTCATATCTTGATTCTTTGATTTAAGACTTGAACAAACGCATAAATATAGCTCACCTTTCAACCAAATACATTTGATTTTAGTTTTGCTCACCTTCCACTTATTAGTAGATATTTGGATCTGAAATTGGGCATTCAAAACTAATATATTCATATCTTAATTCTTTTGTTTCAAGACCTGAAAAAAGCACGTAACTCCCATTCAATCAAACACATATCTCATGTTTAAGTTTCTTTGAAAATGCAGTATGCTGCTTCGAGAGGGGTGTATGGAACGCCTTATTTTTATATCAATGGATTCTTGTTGCCTGATACTGGAGCTGCCGTTGACTACAAGGCTTGGAGGAAGGTCATTGACCCATTGGTTAGTACCAAGAAGAGTATGCAAAATGCAGAGTCTCTTCATTTCTTCTTGTAAAAATTATATATACATGAAGTCCAGTTGCATCAGCACTATATCAGTGAAGGAATCTAAAGAATGTGTCTGCTGACTTATTACAAGTGCTAGTACCAAGAATTGGCTAGTACCAAGAATGCAATAATGGAATAAAATGTTACAAAACATTCCTTACTCCTTACGTATACATGTGGCATGGGTTGGGTTGGAACATATGATACACGGGTAATGATGTGATATTTCTTACCCTGTCTCAATGTATTAAAAGAGATAGAATGAAATGGGTTATATTAAAATGTAATGAAACTTAATAAATTTTAAGCTTAACTCTGTAAGGAATGTAAATAAATAAATAATTCGCGTATTAAATTATCTTCCTTTTTATGCGACGGAAAGCTATAACAATGACAAGGTGGAAGTTTTTTTTAAGAAATTTCATTGAGTAGCTTCTGAAAAAACTAAGTTTATCTCTCTTTTAAAACTAAAAGGTATTTTTTTATTTTTTTTATTTTGATTAGATGAAAAAATTATAAATAAAATCTTTAAAAAGTTCGTAATATTCGTATTCTACAAAGTTAAACAAATAAATGGATAATTTTGATAAAAGCAACAGTTAAGTAAGCATTTAATTTCTTTTGTGTTCTTAAATGGAAAAAAAAATTGTTCATAAATGAAAAATTTAGTTCTTAAATGATAATTTTGTTGTGTTGCTCAAGCATGGAGAGTTTTAAAAATACAATTTATTGCAAAACTGTAGTTGATAAACAATTTGCAACACGGAGCATTTATATGACAATGGCTTAAGAGTAGTTATACTTTGACAACTAGAGTTTACAACCTTATATGGTCAAGATAAATGATGTGTAAAAAACATTCTAGTGGTACTGAGATGTCGCCGTCGCTGCTGTCACCGCTGTCGATTGTCGACCACCGATTCTCTCACCACCGTCGTTCGCCATCGTCGATGGTCTGCCACCATCACTCGCCACCACAACCACTCTCACACGAAATCTCCCTTATGCAAATAGGTGCATTGGACTCCTATCACGTTTCAAATCTTAAATTCAGATACTTAAAATCTAATTATGCCATTTCATAACAAAATACTCCAAATGTCCTTAAAAAAAAAGTCTCATTTTATCCTTATCTACGTATACAATTAAACTACGTCAGCAGTTGGTATCTGGTGATATGACAGTTGTGGTTGTCAAAGTAAAGTTTTCCATTATGTAAATATTACATCTAAACGACAAAACGACAAAAGATCGTGTATTTTCTTGTCACAAAATCTAATGACTTTAAGATAAATTTAATTAATTTATTCATCCAGATTTACATTTTCATATATTTAGTTCGAAAATTTTATCATTGATAAATAATAAACTTGTATTTTTACTATCAATCACTTTAAAGTAAATGTACGTGGAATGAATAAGGTTTGCCCATTAAAATGTTAAAACACTAAATTAAATTTTGGTTCAACTTAAGACTGAACTTCACTTAATATGGACCTAACCCAATTTATTTGAATGTGAGTCTATTCTAACTTAATTTGATCTTAGTTCAACTGACGATTTGGATTGAGTTATCTAAAGTAACTCCAGTCAACAATTAAACCTTTTTTCCTACCACATAGTAATTATTTTTTCCTAAAAAAATTATAAGATACATTAATAGAAAAGTTAGAAAAGGAAACATGGCTAATAACATAATAGGTTAACTTTAATCTATATCAAATGAAATAACCTCAACTAATATCAATGAAGAAAAACTATAGTTAGAATTAACTAATTATTTACATACTTTAGCCAAAAGTAACTTAAATTAAAAAACATCACTAAATGATATTTTTTATAATTAAATATTGTTTAATATTAAGATAATTTTTTTATATTTGGTAGCAATTAAAATATTATTTTCAAATAAAAAAGTAAAATCTAATAAATTTGGATTATTTATCAAAAATAAGAGATTTTAAAAACAAAACATCTTGAAGTGATATAATTTAAATTTTATGAAAATTGTGAAGTTTTTGTTTATTAAGAAAGTGAAGTGAGATGATTGTTAGACAAACATAAAACGGATGTTTCTCTTCATTTTTTTTTTCACGTCAAGATTAATTCATAAAACTAACTCAATTTGTTAGAAAAAAAAAAACTCTTTCGAGAGAATATGTTGGGCTTAGTGGGTTGGTTTTGGAGGATCCGAAGCCTGGCCCGTGTCTTGACTCGGCCCATACATCAAAGGCCCGTTTTGTGTCAACAAGTTTGAGTAACAGGTGAAGTGAGGTGACTGTAGAGGACATTTGCCAACTGTGCAACCACATTGCTTCTTCTTGAGTCTTCATTCACCCCTCTTTTTCACCCTGTTAGGGTTTGCATCAGATTCCCCAATCTTTGCTTGTGTGTGCGCTCTCACTAGATTTTGTTCAACATGACTCAAGATCTCGAGATGAAGGATCGCTCAACGCCTTCCAACTCCGTTTCTTCACCTGCTCCATCTACTTTGCAGCGTAAGCAATCTTTCTTTAACAACTTTCTTTGTTCCGATTTCGCAGTTCTATAAGGCCATTTCAGATTTTCAGTTTTTTGCTTTGGGGTTTGGCTCGCAGATTTGAAGGAGATAGGGTCGCTCATCGAGACCGGTTCGTACTCGAAGGAAGTTCGTAGAATTGCTCGCGCTGTTCGCCTTACAATTGCGTTGAGACGTAAATTGACAGCATCGATTATCTCATCTTTTCTCGATCATGTCCTCACTCCTGGTTCTGAAGCTCATGCCAAATTATCTGCGTATCTTCCCAAGGTGAGCTGCATGTTAGATTCAAGGGTTGTTCCTGTTGAGAAGGCTTACTTATTTTGTTCATATTATCCTAATTTGAAGTATGAAGTGGACGATTATGTGTAGTCGTTTGTGGTTTATTTAATTCGAAATCTAAATTATGAGGCTGACGAAATTGGTGACCCCTCTGGGAAGGCGTCTGTTGATTCAATTGCATGGTTGTAAAATTTGCATAATTTAACTTCTGTTTAAATGGGTAGTGGATTTGGCCAATGAGTGCATTTCAATGGTGTTTGGAGTCATGATGTCCACACTGGTTGTGTAGGAGGATGATCACGAGATGGAACTGGATGCGGCAACATCTGCAATTCAAACCCCAGCTAAACACTTGTTGCCCGAGCTAGAAATCTACTGTTACCTGCTTGTACTACTTTTTCTGATTGATCAGAAAAGATACAATGCGGTTAGTCCCCCTCTTTCAACTTTGCCAATTGACAAGTGAAACTGATTATATATTGCTGTTTCTTTTACCTTTTCAGGCCAAGGCTTGTTCCTCAGCTAGCATTGTTTGGCTGAAGAATACAAACAGGAGAACTGTTGATGTTATTGCATCCAGACTGTATTTTTACTACTCATATAGCTATGAGCTTACGGGAGATCTTGCTGAAATCCGTGGGTGAGTTAGGTCCTAATTTATGCAATACTTGAAAGAGGTTGAAGACTGAATTATATTTGGAAGTAATTTAAATTTTGAAATTTCTTTTCAGCAACCTCCTTGCATTGCACCGAATTGCCACCCTGCGCCATGACGAGTTGGGCCAGGTTTGTTTTCACTTGAGCTTTTTTACACAAGGGCTTATGATCTTTGTTAGAGTTCAGCAGTTCTATGAAGCTCAGACACGCCTTTTAAAATGGTTCTAACATGGTTTCAACACAATATTGGACAAATATAACTCGGTTCCAGCATAATTTTAAAAAGGACTAATACAATAATTTTGTAAAAACTCGAACTTATTATAGAAATAAGAAGCAAATCCTATATATAACCAGAAATATTTAGATTATGTATATGTTTTTTCCACTAATTAGATTTTAGATAGATGAATTAGATTTATTTTTTGTTATATTTGGTTAATCTTGTTCATAGATGATTTTTGAATACATAAGTCTTAATTGTCAATTTGTATAATTCATAGTTATGTAATATCTAGATTTGTGTCCCCATGTTACAAGTTGTGTCCGTGTCAATATCCATGCTACATAGTTGTTGATGCAACAAACTCAACCAAACACATAATTGATTGTTATTATAGATTCTCAATCACTATCCAAAGTTGTATGTAAGTATTAGTCAGAGTTTTGATTTTTTTCTTAAAAAATCTGTAGTATTTAATCATGTGCATAAAATAAATATTTGTTGCATAAAAGGATCAGTCGCACAATTTATGCAAAGTTATTTTTAACTTATCTGTTGACTGTTGATTCAATGCAGGAAACACTTCTTAATTTGTTACTCCGTAACTACCTTCACTACAATCTATATGATCAGGCAGAAAAGTTGAGGTCCAAGGCTCCTCGATTTGAAGCGCATTCAAACCAGCAGGTATGGTGGTTCTGTTATCCTGGGCATCTTAGTTTTGTTTTTTTTTTTAATTTGGGTAGAAAAACTCTCTTTATTCCAGTTCTCGTCGCCGTTGTGATAAAGCCCTTGTAGAGTAATCATGTTGTTTGTTGTTGTTTATGTAGTCTATTTATTGTTGTCAAATATTTAAAATTATCCTGTTTGATTCATTTTACTTTCACTTGTCCACATTTGTGGTATGTCCTTTCAGTTCTGTCGTTACCTCTTCTACCTTGGGAAAATTCGGACAATTCAATTGGAGTATACAGATGCAAAAGAGTCTCTCCTGCAGGCTGCCCGGAAAGCTCCAGTGGCTGCACGGGGTTTTCGAATTCAATGTAACAAGTGGGCTGTGATAGTTCGGTTACTGTTGGGAGAAATACCGGAGCGCACTGTCTTTATGCAGAAAGGAATGGAAAAATCTTTAAGGCCTTACTTTGAGCTTACAAATGTTAGTCTTCTTTATTATCCTTAGTTTATCATGATAATATAGAATAAGGCTGCTTCTGATATCATTATGATTAGTTCGCTCGTTTCAAACACTCCCCCCTCCCCCCATCTCTCTTAGTCATGACAAGGAAATTTTGTGTTTTTGGTTTAGCTATAAATTCAATCCACAAGAACTAGTTCGGTTTTACAAATTCTGAACTCTATTGGTATCCTAAAAATTTATTATTTTTATATCCATATTAATTTATTATATACATTGTGATATTCTTAGCTTATGTTGTATAAATTTCAGGCTGTACGAATTGGAGACTTGGAACTGTTTAGGAATATTGCAGACAAGTTTGCCACTACCTTTAATGCTGACAGAACCCATAATTTGATTGTTCGATTGCGGCATAATGTTATCAGGACTGGTTTACGCAACATCAGCATCTCTTATTCCCGCATCTCTCTAGCTGATGTTGCTAAAAAACTGAGGTTGAACTCTCCTAATCCTATTGCTGATGCTGAGAGCATTGTAGCAAAGGCTATTCGTGATGGTGCAATTGATGCTACATTGGATCATGCCAACGGGTGGATGGTGTCCAAGGAAACTGGAGATATTTACTCCACAAATGAGCCTCAGTTAGCCTTTAATTCTCGAATTGCATTCTGTCTTAACATGCACAATGAGGCAGTTCGAGCTCTCCGTTTTCCACCAAACACACACAAAGAGAAGGAGAGTGCTGAAAAGAGAAGAGAGAGACAACAACAAGAGCAGGAGCTGGCCAAGCACATTGCAGAGGAGGATGACGACGATTTCTGAGAAGTATCTTTTTTTCACCCTACCAAATGCTATCAGGATACCTTCATGTCCAAACTTCGATGTTTTTCTTTTGAAGAACTTGCATTATCCTTTCCTTCTCTAGAGGTTAATTTTTTACTTTTCGACGTGGAAGATATCTGAAAGTCAGTTTAACACATTAAAATATTTTCTGTTTGTATCAACATCCATTATGACTGCTATGTTCTGTTCTTATTCGGAGAATTATGTTTTAGGACCTGAAGAAAAAAATCAATTGTTATCATATCAATTCTGTTCAGATGTATTAATTATATTTTGACGATCTAGTTTTCTATCAATAATGTTTCATTTGCTAGGGTCCTTGAGATGAAATCCTTCCATTATTGGATTTGAACACATAAAGCTTTTGTTAAAACATGAGGAATTGCAAGAAAGGAAAGGAGGGGTGGGGTATAACACTTTTTTCTTTGGGTGTTACAAAGGTCTAAAACCTGGTGTGGAAGAACTTGAGGGTAGACTAAGGTAATGTGCTTTAGGTAAACATTCCATTAAAGGGCTGAGCCAAAGTGTCCCTGTAGGGTTACAGGGCTCTGGTGCCGAGTCATGTTATGTTTTATTTGTGAATGAATGCGCCTCTAAATACTCGTAATATGTGAAGATCTAATCGATTTCCTGCAGAAAACACGGTTTTTATAGTTTAATTACGTGTTTTTATATGTAAAACAAATTTTTAGTTGTTTTTCTATACGAACATGGTGGCTTATATGTGATGCGGCAGTGCATAAAAAAATCAAATGATTGAAACCTGCTGTAACAATTAGATACGGTTCTTTTCAAATCGGGTAAGAACCTCTTGTTCGTTTCTCAGACATGCAGATCTTATTCACTACTTATCCACCACTGTTTTGCCCCTTCTTTTTCATTCTTTTGTAGACAACCTCACAGTACATACTGGGGTGAGAAAAAAATGTTCTTGGTAGAGGCACTAAACTTAGTCCGTTATCAATTTGGGTGTACTAAAAAAATATCTCTAAACTTTATGAAAACCATAATTTTTGGAAGAGTATGAAAAATAAAGAGAAAATAGAAACCAGCGTTTTTTTTTTTTTTTTTTATTTTTTTATTTACAAGAATGTGTCTCATATTTTTCTTACAAGCTAAATCGTGCCTGATCATTTTCAGTTGTGTAGCCACTTTCACATAAGATAGCATAAGATAGCATGTGTATAGTGCACATACACATGATCGTACACAAAAGTAAACTAAGCAGTGAATGTTTTGCTATTTCCTTTTATTTGAAAGTTAAATAAATGAAAAAGAGAATGGTCAATCCTATATAAAAGAAATAGAAAATACTGGTTTTAAAGGAAAGGCTGATTTAAAATAATATAAAAGAAAAAATATTTTAAAAATTTAAAGGTATGGCAGTCTACAGTGGGTATTTCTCAATTGATATACACAATTTTCTTTCAAAATTACTCAAGATACGTATTGTCACCGCTTTTAAGGTACACAGTTGTTAACTTTTATGTAACCGTTCAATCTAATTTTTATTTTTAAATATTTCTTATATCGAGCAAACAAAATAGAGAAATTAAAATATATTTTAAATAATTTTTTTTTCTTATAACAATATTTGATAATGAGTCAATTATTTTTAAAAAATTTAAATTATATGAACACCGCCTGATTAAAATATTTCAGATTATGGTAAAATATTTACCAACAATGACTACTTAAAATATTTCAGATTTGCAGTGATATTGGACCTCTTTATCATTGAGGTTGAAGACATCCTAGAAAAAGAAATTCCAATTTCGGTCAAATTTTGAAATATTTGTAATTCCTAATAAAGTAAGGAACACATGAGTAAATTAAAAGAGTGTTGAAAAAAAAATAATATATCAAGTTTTATATAACTCATATTGACACTTTAATATTATAATAGTAAATCTAATGATTCACATAAATTGGTCCACTTTTTAGTCTGGGAATGTTTACATGTGCACCGTCGAAAAATTAAAAGCGTTTGTTTAGGTGCCTCCTTCATTTACATGGTTCTTTACAAACGCACGTCTGTAAGTTAGATTAGTATCACATATGGAACAAAATACATAATATAGAGTTAATTTAATGTTACCTATCATAATTTTAAGGCAATACTCTCTCCTCGTTTTACTTGAAGGTTTCACATATAAATTTAAAAACATAGTTAATATTTTAATTTTTATCAATTTTATTAAGTAATTTATTAAAATGTTCCTTGTATATTAACTATTTTCTCTCTCGCTTCACTTGTACTTTTTTATTTTTTATTTTCTCAGTATATAATAAACAGTTATGGATATAATAGAAAATAATAATATTCCATTGACATAGAAAAATGACAATTAAATGAAACTTTATTTTTTATTAGAATGAAAGAAAACATTATTTATTAATTTCTAATTCATTACAATAATATTTATATATAATCAATAGTAATTTCTACAACTAAAGGAAAAATGGAAAGTGGAGAGCATACTAAAAAGTATATGAAAAAGATATATAAGAATGACATTGTTCCAAAAATAGTTATGGGTTTGAAAGAGTTGGGTGAATAATAGAATGTTGTGTATTGGTCCCATCGTAAACTTCAACGCAGCTGGCTTTGCTTGACGGTGCCGACCTAAATATTCCAAAACTAGATTAGACCAAGTAATGATCAGTCCAATAGGTTTTCAATACTTTATTAAGAAAAATAATAGGAAGATGATATAATTACTTCTCACCTCAATATAATAATATTTTAATATAAATTATTATATTGTTAGAATAGATTATAAAATGAATGTATTTTATCTTTAGTATAATTTCAAAATAATATTGTTTTAAGTTTTTTTTACTTTATATGTCAAAATGATGATAAATTTATTATTTTCTATATTAATTATTTTTAAATTAATTTAATAAATTTTATTAGTTAATGATATACAATTTTTGTACTTATGCTGCATTTGATAAAATTAGTTTATAAAATAGTCAAAAGCTTTTAAATTAGCTGGAAATTACAAGTTATAAACTAGAGACCGGAAGATTTAAAACTTAAAACTATGTGCTGGTATTAACTACTACTTTTTCTCGTATTTGTAGATGCTCAATGTTAATGCATATAAATCAAGAAATATTTATTAGGGGTACAATGTTACTATATTGTTACTATATTGGGACTAAAATGTCCTTATCAATGTAATTTTTTAGGCTTGCGCCATTGGAATGAATAAAATAAAGGTATGTTTATAAAGATAGTATAATTCTAAAATATATATTATTTTATTAAATTGCATAAAATAATATATTTTACACTGATATATGATTTAGATATTTTATTATTAAAGTGAAAATTCTATATAAATATAATTTTTTTAATATAATTATTATCTTTTCGAAATATTTTTTTCCTTTTTTTTCTTTATTTTCTATTTAAAAATTTGATTCAATTTTTTTTTTGATTGATGATTAGAGGTTAATGTTGGACTTTTAGTATTTAGTAGAGTAATATTGTTTAATTAAATTTTTTGTTTAAGTAAGTTTAGTTTTGATTCTAAGATTAGTTTTTCTTAGTTCAAGATCCATTATATCAAAAAATTTGTGTTTTGCATATGATATGTTTGATCTTAAGATTAGTTTTTGGTAGTTCAGGGTTTTAATGATATATTTAGATAATTAATTAGATCTCTATGATGCATGTTAGTTTATCTTTGCATATTTTGAGAGTTTGAGAGTTAAAGTTCGTTTTTGGTATTCAACCATTCAATCAGACAAAGCAAGATACACTTAAAGTTATAAAATCTTATTTGTTAAAGTGACTTTATTATTTTATTGAAATTTCTTGCATAGATTTTTTTAACCTTTAAGTGAAATAAATATGTTTTGAATTGATAGGTGTTATGAAGTGATTGAATAATGTTTGATATCACTGGAGTATGCTTTAGTGTGTTTACTATGTGTGTTGAAATTGAATTATTAGATAGATTGAAGAAATTGTAGCATTATTGATTTGTGGATGAATTTATTATGATCTTATGAATATTTGATGTGAAATTTTGTTGGTTTGAAGTGTATGAATTGGGTGTAAATTTACTTGAATTAGAACTCTAAATAAGATCAAATGACTAATAATTTTTCAGACTAGTAAAAAAAGACATAAAAAACACAACTTCAGTTACCTATTTCAGAATTTTACAAACTTGTTGGTGAGCCATATGCTCGTTGGATGAAATTCGTAATTTAGAAATCTCGACAACATTGGTTGCATGACAAGCCACTTTCGCTAGGCGAATTTGGTCCAATGGTTCCTATGCTAACAATGTTTTCGCTAGATAAAATTCACAGAATTAAAAACCTAAGAGGATTGGTCGTTGGGAGAACTACTTTTCTTGGACGAACTACTCTTGCTAACGTTCTCTTAGCGAAATTTGAGGAATTAAAACCTCAACAGCATTAGCTACTAAGCAAGTCATCTCTCGAAGTAAATTTGGTCTCATGACTTGATTGTTGGGTGAGTTTGAAATATGTTAGGCGATAATGTGTATTCTACATACAAATTGTGATCGTGAGATGTTCTTATGTGTTTTGAAACTCAAATTTAGATGTTAAATGAACCATGAACGTGTAAAAGTGTAATTGAGACACAGTACTTCTAAAAAATAAATATGAGATAATTGTTAACTTTAATGATGATATATAACACAAAATATTTTATTTCTCAAATGACACCACACCCAACTCCAATGTCATTCCAGATATATATTTTACATGTCACCGCTGGGTATTCTCTGATCGAATCAACGGTGATACGCCTCTAGTGTTGTCCTACATCACAGCCGTGACAATCTGAATTAGTCAAAATAGGAGATGTGGATATAATAACATTAATTATGACATTGCCAAGCATTTGCATGTGATCATCAGAGACATTTTCTCCATTGCATAAAAATACTATCTGTCATTTTATCCACAAATGGCTACAAACCAACAAGTCAAATGAAACCATGGAACCAAAATTGGGAAAAGTTTGTGAAGTGAAAAGAAAATCACGACCAGATGGGGATGGGTAATTAATTGTTGGTGTTTTTAGATGCTTTCACAGCTCTTGTGCTGAGAGAGAGCATGTGAGCAAAGAGGGAATTGTCAGAGAAGAGAACGTGGGAATAATTGAATGACATCTAGAACTGTACCTGTTCACACACATAAATTTAATAATGTAATAAATGATAATTCACATGTGCCATCTTCGTTGCCTTAGCCAGTCTCGTCCCTTATTTAAACACTACTAATTCGGTGCTTAGAAATGACAATAAAAGTTCCTAAAACAAACACAAATTCTCTCACTCACTCACTGCACCCTTCTCTTTCAATTTAGTCTTGACCATTCAGTGCTTAAGGCAAGATTCTAATGGCCAGTGTCATGTTTGTTTTGCTCAGCTTCCTCATATTATGTTGTTTCTCAGTTAACACTTGTGCCTTTTCACCTTCTGGATGGACCAGTGCACATGCCACCTTTTATGGAGGTAGCGATGCCTCTGGGACAATGGGTGAGTCAATGTACCTTTTAACATTATCCAAGTAGTTTCCTTTTTCTATATTTTATTCCCTTACGTATATGATCCTTGTAACAATATCAATATCACCATGGTACTAGCTAGCATGATTGAGTGTAGATTAATATATACACCAATTAAATTCGATCAAAACTGGGTTTTGCCATGTCACTAGACATCCCAAAAGAATCTAAATTTATTTATTTTTTTCCTTTTACTGAAAGTTTTCATGTATGAGAGTGCAGGAGGAGCTTGTGGGTATGGGAATCTGTATTCAACTGGGTATGGAACTGATACAGCAGCTTTGAGCACTGCCTTATTTAACGATGGAGCTTCATGTGGGGAGTGCTACAAAATCATGTGCAATTATCAAGCAGACCCCAAATGGTGCTTGAAAGGAACATCTGTAACCATAACGGCCACAAACTTCTGCCCTCCCAATTTTGCACTGCCAAGCAACAACGGTGGGTGGTGCAACCCTCCTCTCAAACACTTTGATATGGCTCAACCCGCATGGGAAAAGATTGGCATCTATAGAGGAGGGATCGTGCCCGTTTTGTTCCAAAGGTTTGAACTTTATTCAACATCTTTGTCTCATAACAGGACAAAAAACTTAGATCCAGCTTTTCATAAGTTATTCTTTATTCAAAATTGAAGTTTCATTTCCATAATAACTTCTGATCAAACCAGAACTTATTATTACAGTGCAAATTAGTGAGGTGAAAATCCTATTCTGACAAATAAAACAACATTAAATACACCACCAAGATTGAATAGTGGTGGATCATGAGAAGAGAGAAAAACTCATGAAGTGTTTAGGATACACACGGATCCGCTAATGATTTAGTATAAATTAAAAAAGGACAAAGTTGAACATATAAAAATGATATTTTTTTTACAAACTTATTAAAATATTTGGTTAAAGGTAATATAATGTTATTTTATTATATATCAGATCATGAATATTTCTCCAGCAACTTTATAAAACTGTATATAGATTTAACCTAATTATAGTACTACTATATCTAAAGTTAAATATACATGATTAACGTTGTTACTTGCAGGGTTCCATGCATGAAAAGGGGAGGGGTTAGGTTCAGTGTGAATGGGAGAGACTACTTTGAGCTTGTGCTGATCAGCAATGTGGGAGGAGCTGGATCTATCCAATCTGTGTCCATCAAAGGTTCAAAAACTGGATGGATGACTATGTCAAGAAACTGGGGAGCTAATTGGCAATCCAATGCTTATTTGAATGGTCAATCTTTGTCTTTCAGAGTCACAACAACCGATGGTGTAACCAGACTTTTTCTAAATGTTGTTCCATCCAATTGGGCTTTTGGCCAGAGTTTCCCTACCAGTGTTCAGTTTTAAGGGCCACAAGGGCCATTGAGTTGTGGGTTTTGGAGTTCCACATCGACGAAACGGCAGAGGCGTGCCTGTTATTTTGCTGGAGCAGCCCGCCACCCTTCTCTTCTGCTTTTGAACCCATCAACTTGATGGCCATAATGAAGAAGCCAAAATACACATTTGAATAGTGTGAGCCATGTAGAAATAAACATCTTCACAGTTTGAATCATGCTATGAACTCTATAAAGTGGTGCTGTATTCAGAGAATTCGGAAATGGGAACACTCTAATTCCCTGAAACTCTGTGTTATTCTTAAGTCTAGAAGCAATGTATTGCTTTTCCTGATTTGTTCTTCAGTTTCATCACACAATCTATTTTTTATTGTAAGGCAAAATCTTTATACAAGCTTATTGTTATGTATACCATGTTATTATTATGTTTACTTTTTACTGTAATACTATTTTTTTATTATGCTGTATTTGGACTATTACTATTTTTATAGTTATGCAGCAACGAAGCAGTATCTAACTTTTTATTTTCTTTTTTTCAATCATTTTTTTCATCTTGTCTAGAATACAGGTTCTATATGAGATTTATTTGCAGAGTCTCTCGTAAGACAAACATGAAGAAAAAATAAATTGAATTTTCCATAGGTAAAATTAGCATATCAACAAGTTAAAATTAGCATATAAGTTAAAATTAACTTATATATAGATTAATTTCACCTTTTTTTTTTCCTTTTCATCTTTGACCATGTTTGAAAGTCTTCTTTTGTTTTTTGCTTCCCAGCATATGGGTTGCATCTTCTTCTCCGGTTTACTCTTTTTAACCTTCAAAAACGGACAAAAATTGATACAACTTATGTAAATTTTCAAGCATTATTGTTTCATTTTATCATAATTTCCCACGATCTAACGCAACAATGGTACATATTTGCTCTATAAATTCATCGCAATTCTAAAGTAAAAACTGATTGCGTCTGAAGCAACAATTACACATAAGGTGATTAGAATAATTTTCACACATTACTCAATCATATTTTAATCAAGTACAAATTAATATCCCTAAACAATACGTTGCTCAACAAACAAAGGAATACTTAAAACTAATATAGGTAACTGAAATTAAAAGATTACTACCGACTTAAATTATGTCAAAATATTACTATTATCTTTTGGCATTATATACTTCCTTACCAATTTTTGCATACTTATTGGTAAACGAAAAACATATAGGGGACAAACTTTTAAAAATGCACTGTTCAACCAATTGCACTGTTTTCCTCCTCATTCACCATGACTTTTAAAAAGGTGCATGATCATGCAGGTTATTTCTTAAAAATGAGAAAAATATTTATGGGTAAAATACAATGTGATTCTCATTATCGTTGTTAACATTTACGACCTTAGTAAACGGAAAGAAAAAAAAAATATAAACTACTTGACGATTTAAATAAGTTGTTATTTTTATCAGTAACTAAATTAAATCCAATGTAAATTATTTTTAATTAAAATAATTATATCACGAGTTATTATTTTTAATAGTAATTGAATTAATTATTAGATAAAGTATAATTTTTTATAAAAACTAATGATGGAACAAATCATTATTTTTGAAATTATATCAGAATAAATTTAAATAATACTAAAAAATATTAGATGGTCTTTTTTTCGTACCCCATTTATACTTTTTCTATGAAGAATTCCGGTGGGTGTTAAATTTAGAAGTAACTTAGTTATTATTAATAGTATTTTATTAAATCTTACCAAATTAACGAAAAACTAAATATAGTTATAGAAAGTGTTAGTTTAAGTGGACTTTAATTTATTAATAACCAAGTTGGACCCTCTAATTGGGCCTTTCGAGTATATTGTGAGATTTTGGTATATTAATTTTTGCACTTCAAATTTTATTTCGGACTTAAAATACATCCTCTCCCCAGTACAATTTATAGTTTTAACTATTGTTATTATTATGATTATCAATGTTAACTTTTATAGTATATAATTCAATTATGACTAAGAAATTAACTTTTTTCTACTTGATTCAATTAATGTTAAAAATGATAAATTATATATAATTAATTTTATTTTATTTATAAAATAATTTATATGATAAATAATTTCAAAGAAAAGTTGTATTTGTAGCTAAAAAAAGTGGGAAGTTTTAAAAGCAATTTGGGGTGTCAATAGCATTTTCAACTGATTGAAGTGTACGAGGCCCATTAAGATTTTGGTGAACTGAAACACACAGAATCTAGAATCCTATGTGGTCACTTTGTCAAGTAAGTACTAAACAAGGAGGTGGTTCTGTACCTTTGTTACGAACTACGTTAGTGTTGCCCTATCTATCAAAGTTCGCTAGTGCAAGGTGATTGTGCAGTACTTTTTCTCATTTAAATTTGAACAAAATTTAAAATGTCAACCATAAACAAGGACCAGATCATCGACGAATCGAAGTGTTCAGAAACCAAAGTACTTGATGAGAATAAAGAAGAGGAGGAAGAGGAAGACTTGCAGAAGCTTCTACTCCCTGACGTGCAGAATCTTCCCATCACTCCTCCTTCCGCCGTTGAAGCCAACTTTGCCACTTTCTTCGCCCTAGGTAATCCTATTCACACTCACATTACATTATTTTCATAAACCCTAAACCTCCGTAATTAACTATTTAGTTAATTTCAAGTTTAGATTTTTTGAAGCCGGCTCATGATCAGTACGTTTACAGGCACGCCAATGGGTATGCTATTCATTCCTTGGAGGTTTTTTGAATTGGATTGTGTTGGTATTTTCTTAAAAATATAACCATTCTCTGTGATTGTTGTTGTTACCTTAAAGCTTGTGTGTGATTGGGTTGGCTCCTTCCCACGTTGCTTTCAAGGATGAAGGTGGAATCACAGCCGTTGATTTCAATGTTGGGAAGTCTGATCGCAGCGAGATGAAAGTCACTGGAAAGCGGAAGAAGGTATATTTTCCCAATTTTGAATTTTCACGTTTTTTGCTGTTTCTGGAAAGTCATGTAAATGTTTCTTGAAAGTAGAAGAATAATGACACTATTTCGTGCGTCTCAAATGGTTTAGTTTATGGAAATAGCTTCTTATCCTTTCATTTTTAAATTGGAATGTCTTTTCTTGCAGAATGCACAGCACTTTGAGTCCAACACTGCTTTGTGTAAAATTTCTACCAAAAATGATACTTATATTGTAAGGTAAATTCTCTATTATTTGTATATCTGTTTGGGGTTGTGTGCTTAGTCAATTCCTCTTCTTCCCGGGTCTCCTTTAATAGCATAACTTGTGATTTTTTAGATGTTGCGTCAAAGGCTCCCTCTTGGAAGTGAATCAACAATTGATCAAGCACCCAGAACTGCTTAATGTTTCGGTAAGAGTAACTATGCGCTTATCCAGCCTGATTTTTTCATTTTAGATAAACCTTTCTTATAACAGGAGTAATTATTCCGAATATTACATCCGAGAATTATATAGTGTGTATTGCCCCTTACATATTATATTTTACGACAAGGCCAAATTGTGTTTGATTCGCTAACCTTCTTCATTATCAAATCTGTCTTTTATTATCTTTTCTAATTGAACCCTTCCAATAGGCTTCAAGTGGGTACTTAAATGAGAGATTTTTAATTTTTTGGTTGAAGTTTTGGTGTGAAGTATAGGGACTTTGTACAGCAACAGAACTGGATATATGTGCCACTTTCAATGGTGTTATATGTGCTTTGGTTGCCTTTGTATGTGTTTGACATAAAAGTGCCATTCATTGGTGGACACATGAATCTATGTCGGATCGAACGATTACTCCTACACCAAAAACATATCAGTCTAAAATTACTATTTGATTGTGACTTAGTTTAGTGGCCTATATTACAGGACAATTTATACACTTGCAATAATCTAAGGAAGCAACTAAGACTAAAAAAGCTATCCAGATTTTGGAGATTTCTCCTAATTGTAATGTCAATGTATTAAGAGCTGATATTGCTCATATTGGGTTCCCCGGAGGCTTCTAGCCCTCTGGGTTTATTTTTTCTTTCTATGATTCACCAAAAAAAAAATGTGTATGTGCTTGTGCTAGAAGAGGTAAAGTTGGGAATAGTGGGTCTCTAGGTCTGCACCTGATTGTTAAAATACACTTAAAGAGTTAATGACTAACGAGAATCTGATCATAGCAGATCTGGCAGTGGAGAATACGATATATTAGGATTGGACTATATATAAAGGGAGGTGGTAGGTAGAGTTGTGGGGGCATGTTGGGAGTAATCAGGAAATATGAGGGAGAGTTCGGGTATCTTGAATACTTCAGAGTAGAGACTAACCCCTTGTTTGGCAGAGGGAAATAATATTGTCTGTTTGGTTTAAGAGAGAGGGGAGATGAAAAAATGGTGAGACTTACTCTACCAAGCGACTAAATATTCAATTTTGGTCCTTTATTCTTTTCTATTTTCATTTTACCAAACACACCCTATAGACAGAAGGAGACAAAATGGTTCCTTTTATTGTGTTATCTTGTCTCTGTTTCAGTATTCTTTTGATTCTGATTAGGACCGTGTTTGAAACATACATCCTTTTTTCATCTTGATTGCTACTGCTCAATACTTGTGATTAGAGCGTACAAGACTTTGTTGTAATCTTATCTTCATCCCAATGCGTTGTGCTAATTCTGTGAACTATTATCTGTTGTTCTTTTTCATTTTATTTCTTCTGTCCCTCTATGAATTTCTTTTCATCAATACATCAGGCTGACAGAGAAGGATATATTGCAATTATCATGCCAAAACCTGCCGATTGGCTCAAGGTGAAGGCTTCCCTCGTTAGCCTTCAGGAGTACAAGAAATTGAAGGAACTTAGTTGAATGAGTAGCGTACCCCAACAAGAATGGTGCCATATTGAAAGGGCTTGCATCATTTCCCCGCATGATGCTTCGTTAGAGGGGTTCAAATGCCACAAGTTGGATGAAATTGAAACATATTTAGGTGCAGAAGATGGTGAGAAACCGCTTTTAGTCTTAATCCGTGGCATTAGTGCTTACCAAGTGGCTGGACGATTAGATAAATCTCTCAACGCTATGAGCAACCAAGAATCTCACTATATTGGAGCTATTGGCGACCTTTCAATAGGTTTTTGTCTTTTTTTTTATATATTTTATTATTTTATTTTTTCTTTTAGACAATTTAAATTAATAAAAAACAGTGATGATTTAAATTAAGGCCACTTTCCCCTTTTTTTAATATAACTTATTATAGCTTTGTAAGAAACAAAGGGATGGATGAAGTCGGCTGATTATAAAAATGAGAACAAAAGTAATTGTTTGTAAAGTACATGATTAAGACTAATTTTAACCAAAAATTGAGAGATTTGAAGTATGTTGCCTAAATAAAATATAGAAGGAAAAGAGGGGAGATGAAGTTCTTTTTATAATTTTTAAATAAATAATCTGAAATAAATTTACCAAATATAAATAAATGAAGTTGCACATGCATAAATTAAACGTCAAACCAAAATTTGTAAGCTTTATCCTCCAAATCGAAGAAGTATAACAGACTTTCCTGGCAACAAAGTTAAGAAAGATGGAGAAACTGAGCAATAAGAATTCTTGTTATTTGATGTGAAACGAGTTTTCATTTTGTGAGATTTTAATAATTAGACTGACATAAAGAATCGAAGAATTACAAAATCTTACTGAAAATTGAAACAATGAGCTTTCATAATCAAAGCCACCTGATCCTATTTACTCATGCCCTCTGATAAAACTTCCTCTCCAAGATAACGTTCTTTCTCTGTAATTTCCTGCATAACCAGTATTCTAGATCTGTTTACAGTGAGAAAACACAAATAGATATGCTCTTCGAGCTCTTCCAACTTGGCCAAAAAATTATATTCGTTGTCTTGAAATTCCTTCACAACCCTCTTCAATATTTCACACTTGCCATTCTTCACACAAATATCAGCAACCTCTCTCAAATGCTCAACCTCGTCATCCAACCCCTTAACCATACGGCTCACAGTGTCCAACTCATTGATCAGCACAAAAACCCCTTTGGCAGCAACATCAAATTGCTCACACTGTCTCACAGAATTAGAGTTTCTATTGAGCCTTTCACGACTCCGCTTAAATCTCTTCCCTATGACCAAACCAAAAAGGCTAGCTATACACGGTGCAGCTACCAAACCAATTATGCTATGAAGCGTAAATACCAGCAAAGCCACCAGGAGAACGCATTGTGAAACCACTAAACCGATTCCTCCAACCCTCTTGCAAACGCGCTTTATGGCTAATGTACTCTGAATTTTTCATTTCTTTGATGTTAGCCTACGTAAAAGGGTCATGTATCTATCATGAATGTCACGAAACTGCACATTGATAATAGTAGAAAGAGGGTTATTTTGTAATACAAAGCAAGAAAGTTCTGTGTGGATAGGCTTCTGGGATTGTTCATAAGGCCCTGTTTGGCTTAACTTGACGACACTGGCGAGCCTTGCGTAAGCAAGTCGCGTTTTTTGAATAGCTTGAAGGATTGTGTGGCAACAACGACATGCTTCTAAGCTGGCTTCGAAGTAGTCCACCAGAAGGTGGTGCACCTTCATGTTTGCTACAATTTCTTGCGGGGGTTCTAGAAGACATTCCGTGAGGTGCATTCTGAAGGAAGTGCTTGCTGCATTTCCCAGCTCCTCCTGTGCTTTGTTGCATATTTCAACGTAAGACTTTGTTCTGAATGCTTCGAGGTATTCTGTCTTCATGTTTGTCGTGCTTCCTTCTTTGTCTTCTTTCCTCGGAGATCTACCTGCATAATGGAGAATTATTTCAGGAACAAAGTCAAAAACAATTCAAGCAAGATCATAAACTTACAAAATACATGGACATCTTGTTATGTATTATAGTATCTATATTCTTACATTTCTTTATATATAATACACCAGAATGTGAATTGTGTGTTAACATCATATATGTGTTTAAGACACAAACAAGGAAAGATACAAAAAATTAAGAAAGTGGTGCTGATATGATTAAACTGACCCGCTAGCCACCTAGAGTTTGTCATCTGCTACGTATACAAAATAAAGAAAGAGTATAGAGATCAGAGATGTGGTTTGAAAGTTTTTGTTGTGCTGATCCGTTTGTATAAATAGAGAGAAAGTGTTATATGTTTGTGGCTTGGGGAGAAATTAAGAGGCTAAGATGAATAAGAGAAGAAACCCACATGGCATATAGATCTACCACATACATATGTTGTGATATGGCTTTGAGTACAAGTTATCTTCACATGCTGCCTTCTCCTGCGTGGACACCGGAAAACCCCCACAGTCTCAGTTTTTCCGTCTCTGGAACTCTATTGTATTCATCTACGCTAAATAAACTCCACCACCTTTTCTTATTTTGGTCACTGTTCAAGTTAATAACTTAGCTTTTTACATCATATTTCTAAAGTAATTGTTGATGATGTTGTGATCCAAAGCACTTCCGTCAATTTAATGATGTGGCGTATTTCAAAACACATTAAGAATAGAAAAAATCATATTTATTACCAAAATAGGAAAGATTGGTAATTATTAATAGTGTAAAAATAATATAAGGCAACCGATGCGTGTATGAATCCTTTATTTATTTATTTATTCTTCATTGTGGATAACTTTAATTTCATGTTTATCCATGCATCCAAATCTTTAATAAAGCTATGCTTAATTGCATGTCCATATTACCAGGATTTCAACTGATTTGTTAGCCAAAATGTTTTATTACATCGTGCTCATTTCCGAACAGTTTCATAAACATTTAGTCATGATAACTACGTTCTTCATCCAATAAATTAAGAAAGGGATACATATGTTTTGAAAACCCATTTTTTCAAATACATTTACCTTAATTACAACTATTTTTAATAATAAAATATTATATTTAAACAATCATAATAAATATAAATGAAGTACTAGAATAAAAAAAATTGAATGTGAAATGATCATCACTCATAAAAGAAAACCCATTTTTCTACTTCCGTTAAATAATTTGTTGCACTGTCTATTTTAAAAATAAATTTGGACAGCTATATATAAGCCGTTCGCCTTAAATGATACTGCTAATTTTCTTACCTTAAGAATCTAAACTTGTAATTTAATTTATGTATAGAAAAAGCTTTTTTTTTTTTCATGACCTCGTTTAATAATAGATTTTCATATATGATACAATTATTAACTTTTGTAATAGACATTAAAAATAATATGGTTTTGAATTAATTTTAAATTAATTGAAAGTGTAAAAAGAATTGCACTGTCAAAATCTAACACTGTTTTATCCATGTTTCGTAGAGTTCTTTTACTGTAATTTTTCTTATAATTTTTTGTGAAGTTTCACGTAGGAAAAATTGTAAGAGAAATTTTAGTGGTGTAAGAGTTGGAGTCCTATATATTTATTCAAATAACTGTTATCATACTAACATTTTTGATGCATGGTGTTAATGTGTACCAAACACGTTATTATACATTTGTGCAAGGTGATGAAATAAAGTGATATCTGAAAAAAAAAAAAAAAAAAAAAAAAAAAAAAAAAAAAAAAAAAAAGAAAAAAAAAATTATTAAAGGAAAAAAAAAAAAATTCTCCTCTTACTCTAAAAAAATCTTCTTTGCTGTTTGCACCCCACATTTTTCTCTT
>Ga0099824_1000396_pt1 | contig 49743 bp, 10 predicted proteins | sample SiratrowhiteBW_FD_76837 | JGI IMG/M metagenome (GOLD analysis project Ga0099824, IMG submission 76837) | Root nodule microbial communities of legume samples collected from California, USA - Siratro white BW | ecosystem: Host-associated > Plants > Roots > Nodule | place: USA: California... | reverse complement strand
TTCCTACCTATAAAAAAAACTTTTAATTTTCGATTAAATTATTAAAACTTAAAATATTATTTTTAACATTTTCTTAAAAAAAAAATAAAAACAAAAAAATTTTAATTTTAAATTAAAGGAATGAAAATCCAAAAAAAAAAAAAAACATAATAACCAAAAACAAAGGAACACTAATATTCCATGACCATAAATATATGCAAGTTATTTTATAAAAAGACTTTTTCAATTCTGATTTAACCGCTATATGATAGATAAACTCTCTCAAAATATTTAAGCTAAATACATATTCAAAACTTTAACCTAACACATATTATGATGTTGACATGTGGATTCATAATGTCTATGCTAACACATCAATTTTTTGTTAAACAAACTTTATATTAATTAAGGAAATCACGTAAGGACAAAAGTGTTTCTTTTTGCTAATATATGATTTGTATTTTTTTTTTTTTGTAATTTTCTTGCAATCAATTTATGTTGAATTTTGAAACTTTAATGGAATGTAGTTTTCTTCTACCGCCGAGATCCATTTGTACACATAAAAGAATCCCAAATCATACTAATTTCCTTATATTGGTGAAAGATTTATTACTTTACATTGAACATGTACTTTGAAGCTTCTCCTTAACTTTTCTTACCACTTATCATCCAACACTCAAATAGATAGTTTGGTCATTTTAAGCCACAAAATTCTCTGCGGTGTGAATTTTTTTTTTGTCGGAGTTGGCTTTGTCCTCTAACTATCAATTACACTAATGAAAATTTGATTCTGGGCACAAATTATTTCTTAGAAACTCTAATCAAAACGAAAAAGAACACTTATCAAGCGTTCATTATCAATTCATAATTGAATATGTCAATTTGGTAAGGCTTGGTCGTCGTCACATGGTGGCATAAAAGAAAGTTTATATTTAAATGTTCATGAATTAAAATGTCACTAAGAGTTTCGTAGATTACGACTAACCTATGAGTCAATTTTTAAAGTAGAAAAACTTATTAAAAAAATAAAATAAAAAATATTTACACAATCTAAATTTACTCTCAAGATGAGTTGAACTTAGGTTAAGTTAACTAACAACAACTCAAGTTGATCAACATGAATTCAGGTTAGGTTGAGTTCAGGTCAAGCTGAAACGAATAATAGTCAAGTCAGGCCAAGTTAAGCTTATCTCAAGTTGTGTTAGTTTAAGTTGAGTAAGGGTTAAGACAACTTAGGTTAGACTGAGTCTAGGTGACACCAAATCCAATTTATACAACTTAAGTTAAATGAGATAACTTATGTCAGACCAACTTGTATTGACCCATGTAGGCCAAGTAAGGTCGTGGACAAGTTAGGTTGGTTATGGCAAAGACCAGGTTTATCCGAGTAAGTCCCAAGTTAAAGATAGGATTGTGTCAAGCCTAGGTCAAGAAGGTGATCGAGGATGTTAAGCTAAGTCTAGGTCAGTCAAGATTAATAAGGTACGAGTTGTATTGAGTTGAATTAAGCCCATGTCAAACCGAGTCAAGTTGGGCTCATGTCGAGCTGAGTCAAGTTAGACCCACGACAATCAAGTCTAGTTGAGCCAATGTCAAGTTAAGTCGATTTGGAGGAACCTTAGACCAAGTTGAGTAGGGCTCACGTTAGGCTAAGTCAAATGGATTCCATGATTATAAAAAACAATATCTCTCTTAATTCACTCAATACAGTTATATAAATTTTTGAAACATTTTCTTACTAAATACTATGAATAATTAATTCATATGCCTAATATGTACATCATGTATACTTAGAAAATAATAATTAATAATCATTTATTCCTTTACTGATAATTATATTGATTTGTTACCGATGTCTAACACAAACAGGTTAAGGTTGATAGGTAATGTCATATTCAACGACAATAATGTTGGCTGTTAAAGAGCAAAAGTAAAGCATGCAACATCAACGGACCTTATTTTAGAAACACTGCAAGTAATTATTTTTGTTTTCAAATTTAGGTAGGTTTTCTAGTATAATTTCAAATTCATGTTGATTTTCAGAATCATCTCCAAAGAAAATATGTTGTAAAATTCGTCCAGCATATCTTTAATTTTATTCTCAATTTTCATTAAAAATAAAAAACAAATTTTCTCTTTGCGAACTTAAACCGAAGGTTTATTTCTTTGTATATATCCCAAATTTTAGCTATTGTTAAGAGTAAGATTCTCAGACGGAATCTTGGTTTAATACCTATGACCGACATCAATATTTAGGTAACAACCTATCCCACACAGTTAATAGCGCATAGTAAACTCGCAAGATAGACCACCAATGACAAATAATATTCATTTAAACGAGTAAGTAAAAAGTTCCAAGGTTATAAAATATTATATACTAGTAATGACATATTATATTGGTTTACTTATCCTTCTTTAGAGTGTCCAAATATATGCAAAAAGTTCACAAAAATGTAAAGAAAAATTTTGTAAGGTGAGGTTAGATAGTAGAAAAATAACTTCAATTAAGTGAGAGAATATTTGTAAGTTTAAAATTGCAGCTGAACTAGAGATAAGAGATATAGAAAAGTTTAATGTAGCTCTTTTAATAAAATGGAAGTGGAAACTAGGATGTAGAACAATGGACTTTGAAAGGATATTTTAGAATCAAAATATCAAAGTTGGCCAGAATCTAAATAACTCAATATAGTAAATGACTCTTGGTGGTGTTGAGATTTGTACAAAATATGTGAGGATGACCAACTAGGTGAATAGTTTGATGATACTATACAATGGGAACCAGGAGAAGGAGATAAAATCAAATTTTGGAAAGATCAATGGATAAGAAAAAACCACTAGCAAACTCATTTCCAAGATTGCATATGATCTCAGAAACTATGAACAAAAACATAGAAGATTTACTGGAGGAGAGAGATTAGTTTGGGAAAAGTACACTAACAATTAATGCAAACTATAACAAACAAACTCCCTAAAAAAAAGTACACTAACAATTAATGCAAACTATAACAAACAAACTCCCTAAAAAGGATAAAATTGATAAGTGGTTATGGAATGGAGCTAAGGATGAAGTTTTTACTGTGAAATCAACATACAATACTATTAAAAGGGGTTCTAAATACAGAGGAGTGGTGGTGGGAGATCTAAGGTGTGTAATGTACAAAGAAAAAGAAGAGATAATCTCCAATTTATTTTTTAACTGTGTCAGGATACCAAATCAGAAGTGGACTTTAAGCCTAACTCAACTTTACAAAACCAACTTCTAAGGTGAGTTTTGCATTCACTTATAAACTATTGAAAGACCCAATCTCTAGTCGATGTAGGATCTCCAACAGGTATGGAATTTATGACAATTGGGTAAGGATATGCTCTGTTCACCATAATCATCCTGTGACCAATTTTCAAAATTTCTACAACTTAGAGTTAAATGCAAAACAAAAGAGAGCTTGAAAAGGCATGTGGTTAACAGTTGTGTGGTGTATGTGGAATTATAGGAATAAAGCAATATTTAGGTAGGGAAAGATAAATATAGAAGAGATATGGTGTATTGTTCAACTTGAAGCATGGTCATAGGTGAAAAATAAAATGTCAGGAGTAGTATTCTCTTATGCTGAATGGTATCAATGTCTAATTCAATGTCTAAAGCAGTTGTAATATGAATGACATAAAGGTAGAATACCATTGTATCAGGTCAGTTATAAAACTCAAGCACTGATTTTTCACAAAGGAGCTCATTCTGTGTTATGCTATAGTTTGTACAGCTACATGTTTTCTTGTAATTGAAGAAAGTATCTTAATAGTGGATAATTCAACCTTTCAAAGAGATAATGCAAGGGGCTGGGATAAAGACTCACAAAGATTGTAATAACAAAAATTGAAAAAAATAGATGTGTGGACAATTAAAGTTGTGGACACTATATTATCTAATGAGATGTTCATGCAACATTTATGTCAATTCACAGGTTTTAGTAAAAATTGGTCAATGAAGGTGTAGGCTTGAATACAATCAAGGTTGGAGGAGCTCATTTGTAGTGTAATTGAAGATAACTTGTACATGTTTGCTATTTCTTAATCCTATATTATTCTAGGTCGTGTATATCCATACTTAGCAGAAAGATTGATTTTCTTGTACTGCATTAATTGGATAGATAGGAATCATGTTTTTTGTGAACATATGATAAAGACATAACACTTCAAACTATGAATTTTTGATAGTTCAGATTTATTAAGAGCTTAAGTATAAAAAGGTTAAATATAAAACTATATAACAAGTATATTAAAGGTTATATATGCATTTGTATGCTGAAACCAATTATGTAAGGATTGAAATATCTCAAGTATTCTTTTATTAATTTTTATTTATTCTTACCAAGAAATATAAATGCTGAATAAGGTTCAACTATTATGATTATCTAAAAATGTAATTTGCAAATATTTACTTCATTTTAATGGATACATAAATAATGGATATACAAATAAGACCACAAATTTACACTTGGAGAACAACTTACCTAATTATTATAAAAGATTAGGGGAGATTAAGTTAATTAGAAAATAATTATATTCTTGCAACTCTACATTAATTTTTTAGTTTAATGATTTTGACACGTGACCCGTATTAACTTTTAGATTAAAAAAAAAAGAAAAAAAGATGAATGCAAAATAACTCTAAAACAGTTACATTTATTTTCCAAGAATTCCATCTTCATACAACATTATTCATTTCTTATGTTCCAAAAGGTCAAATTCCCAAATAAGAGCACACTCCACCCTCACTTTTTCTCAATTGCAACCCTCCCGAATAAGTAAGTAACTTTCATCTGCACCATTATCAAGAAATAAGATTATCGAGAAAAAAATGTAACATAAAGTCCACATCAAAATGCATTTATCAACAATGATCCTTACCCTCAATCCGAGTCGTTTATATGGTACTTCATTGTAATTAATGTATTGGCACTTTTATCTCAACTTTAATTTAGTTGGTAAAAAGAAGTCTTTAAATATATACAAATAAAAAACTAATTATGTTTCACCACTAATTTTACCCATCTAGTTTACTAATATGTGTATATTACCATGCGTTTTTTTTTTTTTTTTATAGTAGTTTATGTATACGTAGTGCCACAGAAAGCTATTTTAGACTAGTTGTTCCAAAGAAAATTAAAAGAAGGATGAAATGGAAGTTGAAGTGGTGTGAGGATGTTAGGCAACCGTCGTGGCGGAGAATCTGATAATGAACCCACAACCTCTACAGTAATGGGCAGAGACAGATCCAACTTGCAAGCAAAGAATTAGCTTATACATCATCAATGCTACATACCACTCTACGTCTTTCTACCTAACTGCCATAATTAGTACTCAATTACATGTTTCCTTAACTCAGCTTGTCTTAATTTTCTCGCTAATTTTTATTCATTAAACTAAGCAACCACTTTTTCTTTGCTTTTCTTGATTTAATCACTATGCTGGGTTAGAATCTGAATACCTTCACCTCGTAACTTCATGCAATGGTGATTGAAATATCACTATTCTATGTGCCTTATTATGGGGAAATTAAACTATACGTGTATGGTTCCTACGGATTAAAGCAGGTTGGTATCGTGTATTGCCTTGCAAGTCAAGATGGTATTTAAATACGATTTTGGACACGTAACAATCTAAAACGGATATTTGGATAACGTAGATCCAGTTTCTCTACGAGAATTTTTTTAAATAATTAATTATAGCACAATGAAGTGCAATGATGAAATCACATACTACAATTAATTTAATTGCGTTAAATGAAATAGTTACAAGGAAATCATTGGTGGCCAAACTCGAAATTTGGCGAATTTGACTAGAGCAAATTGACGGTTTCGTCAGGAGTTGAACTCATCATGATTTTAAGATAATAAGAATGGAGTTTTGTTTATGGCATGCATACATAAGCAATGAAGTTTGAGTATGAAGCTTGGAAGGGGAAGAAGGGTCCACGCAGAACTAAGGGCTTCAAGTCAAAAGACAGAAACTTTGGGTTGGTAACTGCTCCGACCTGTGCCGTGTGGGTGATCTAATAAAATGTCATGTTGAAAGTCTCTCCGTCACTATCATCATATTTATCGTAAGCAAATGCATATATTATCCTGCGTGATTCATTCATAAAGTGTAGATGTAAGAAATTGAAGTTGCCTGAACAAAATGTTTTGTTATCAGATGAATTTATTTTCTATATTTATGTGTTGTTTCTTTTGGATGATTTACTGTTTAAAGTGAGGTGAATTGGTAGGAATTAAATAGGATTGTTGTAGAAGATCCTGGTTGAAATGTATGGTCCACATGGATTTCTTTCTTCTCTTACTGGACAAGTTTTGGACTAAAAGTCCGTCTCACTTTTGTTTCTTTGTCCAAAATGTTCTTTGGTGATTTTGTCATTTTTTTAAAGCACTTCCAAATAACAAAATAGAAATCAAAATCGAATAGAAGGTGTATCATATTTCACGTCAATTTAAAAATAAGATTATTTGATAGTATATAAATAACTACAATTTTGCCTTACAAGCTATTTTTATAAAATTAAATTAAATTAAATTTAAAGTTTAAAATTTAATATAATATTAAAATCTATTGTAGTAAATTTTGATAGATTTATTGTGTGACCTATTATGTATTATTACAGGACCATTTATAAATATTTAATCTCAGGCATGAAAATATCAAAAAATTCATAAATATCACAGGTTGGAGAATCTCTACGTCACCTATGTGTTAAAAATCTTATATCGATTACAAATAAAATTATTTTATATTATAAATAAAGCGAAGCACACTACACTATGATTCCAAATATATATTTTAAAAAAATCTAAAATTATTAAATACGTTGCAAATACCACTTTCTTAAAATTACAAATCCATTATGAATAATGTATTTAATTGATTATATACCTTCAAATATTACATATAATATAATTATGTTAGGATGTGAATAGATCTAAAAATATAATTGATTATACATTCATTTCAAATATGATTATAAGAAAAATCACTTTCATTTACATGTTTAAAATAATTTATGAAATGTTCATTCATTAAACAAGTAACTATCATCTCATTTCTTTTGTAATCAATCACATACTTATATAATTTTTTCACTCGTTTACTTTTTTTTCTCTCTTTCGTCTAATTCAAACAACCTTCATTCTATCTTAATTTTTTTTTTCTTTCTTCTTTTTTTTAAAGCCTCTCTTTCTATCACACTATAACAAACTTTGTCAAATAAACTTTTTTAATATGACAATATAAATTACTATTATCTAATTACAAGTTGTGATATAAAATTGAGATGAATAATATTTCACTTATTTTTTAAAATAATAAGTTTATATTTTTATATTCTTTTACACTATTTTATTATAAATATGATTAATATGACTTTTAAATATTTATTATGGAATTAATAAACTTAATATTTATTTACTTTCATATATAAGTTGTCTTTTTACTCTGAAGTGATATAGTGCTTACAAGTAGTATAAATTAAAAGTGTGAAAAAAAAAATCTCTTAACTAGGATTGAGCTACATGTTAAATATTGAAACTTTTTTTCTTCATGTGCATGGTTTACAATTTATAATTATGTCAATGACTTGTTTGTGAGTAATTATGTTACTCCTTTTATTAATGGTTAAGTAAACTCTAGACATGAGTTTGTATTAAAAAGAGGAAATGTATTTAAATGAATGATTAATCGATCAACCAATCTGAGAGATCAAGTTGATCTGAAAACGGAAAAATCTCAAAATAATTAAGCATAGGTAGATGGAGTTCATGTCCAATTTATATCAAAAATACTAACCAGGATTATGATTAAATTTCTTACATATGTTGAATATAATTTATACCAAATTTAATAATGATTATTCAACCTATTACATAAATTATGCTAGATAAATAAAATAACTTATGAACTTGTACATAATAATTTTGAGTTTGAGATGATTTTTTATGACATTATCAGCTTAGGCTTTTCTCTTCCATGGTTCCTTCCTTCATGGATGAATGTTCCTTCCTTCGTTCATATTTTATTGTTTATTCCCAAATACGACTTTAAGTATCCCCTATTAGTTTGATGAAATAGAAATAGATAGACAAATGCAAGTAGCTTACCGGAATTCTATCTTATCAGGGAAATTGAAAGTAAATAAGCATCGATACAAAACTAGTCCATTATTCTTTATCATTTGCATGTTGCTTCAACTAGCACATGCTCCAACTTAACACCACCTAAATCCATTAATGTTTTTTCATTGGGACGTTAATATATATCCCTCGACAAACTCACTCATAACATCTACTAGACAAACACAATTATATAACATAAAAACAACACATTCTTCTAAACCGTAGAAGATAAATAGTAAAAGAGGAAGAAGACAAAATCACACATAGAAACTTAGTGTGATTCAATTGAAATATTAATGATATTTTAACCTACACCCACTAAAGAATTCATTATAACACAGAGATTACAACATAGTGATTTCTTTCTTAGAAACTCTCACTCAGATACAACTAAAGTTATCTTCTACTAAAGCACAATGTCTTATTTATATACTAAATATCGTTATAATTGACACATATGAAACATGTCTAAGATTGAAGAGGAAGACATGTGAATAGTGTTTCTCGTTTAAGAACATGACCTAACCTTCTATGCCATATGTTAGTCTTGGATAAGACGATTTACTCAATAGTAGATGCTAAGCCAGACAATACAACACCTTGCAAGACATACAAGTCATTCTTCCTCACACCCTTCATCATTACTGTGGACTCACTCAACACTTTAACACTACCCTTTCACATGTAAACATGTATCCCTTATTCTCAATTTCACCAAGGGATATCAACTTATGCTTAAAGCTACAAACCTAACTTTCTCAAGCACTCTTTCAATTCTACCATGGATACGAAACTTGATGGTTCTAACTCCACTTATATCATAGGACTTATTGTCACCAAGGAGAACTGAATACCCTTAAAGTTTTGTAAACTCCTAGAACCACAAATGGTTAGGTGTCATATAGAATGAACATCCAGAGTCTATTATCCACTATAATTGTCAACACTACTCGAAATCATAATCCACCAGAGCTGCTTCATTAGACACATATGGTCCATGGTCCATCAGAGGGTTTGCTAGATCTATACGACCGTTTAAGGTTGGTAGCCTTCTTTTGCCTCGCTAGATAGAACCTTTTAGTGTGTATTTTCTTCTTGTAATGGTAACATATTATAGAATTTATAAAAGATGTATTTCCAGCACTTTTCGACCTTAACTTTGACCTCCTATGTTATCACTAATAGATAGTCTATTCGTTGCTACTACGCTATCTCCAACACTAGATGCCTTAACTTTAAACTTCTCATTCAACTCTTTAGAGCTCAGAACAATCTGAGCCTCCACAAGAGAGAGAGTCTCTCTTCCATACAACAAGGTTTTTTCGAAGTGATCACGTGTCTTAGGTAATGAACACAATAGCAACAGCGTCTAATCCTCATCATCAATCTACACATCAATGTTCTCTAGATTAAGGATCAGCTTGTTGAATTCATCCATATGTTCTCTAATTTCCTTTTTCACTACTTATCTTATATGAGTAAAATTTTTGCTTCAGATACCAAACAATTCACCAAGGACTTAGTCATGTACAAGCTTATAAGCTTCATCCATAGTCCTGCTACAGTCTTTTCCTTCAAGACTTGCCTCAACACCTTATCATCGAGGCTAAGAATAATCACGTTATGAGTCTTTCCTAACAACGTTTTCTTATCCTTCTTCACCGTGGATACGTCAAGCTTGAATTCACCTTCCTAAGCTTCAAAGAGACCTTATTGAACTAGAAGAGCACACATCTTCAACTACCACAATCCAAAATCATTCAGACTAGTAAATTTGTCAATCTCATACTTTGTAAAAGTCTTAAAGATTGAAATTTCAAGTTTACCGCATCAATTTGTTAGAGAATTAGCTCAAAAAATTCACTCAAAACGTTTATCACACAAACACAATTCTAGAACAGAGAAACAAAACCTTCTTCTAAACATTAGAAGAAAAACAATAAAAGAGGAGGAAGAGAGAATTACTATAAAAACTTATCATGCTTCGTTTAAATATTAACAAACTTCAACCTATGTCTACAAAGTAATTCAGAATAACGTAAAGATTATAACTTAGCAATTTCTATCTTAGTAAACTCTCACTCAAATACAACTCAAACGTTAACTCAAAATTAACTTCTACAGAAATACAAGATTATATTGTAATACGTTTAAGACTAAGGAGAAAAACACATTAATAAAGTTTCTTGTTTCAAAATGGAGTAGTCACTAAATGATGTCCAAGAGTCCAATAGACGTTATAAGACTAGAGAGACAATCTAGCACTGTTTCAAAAAAAGTCTAGAAACTTCAAAGACAAATTTTTAGTGAACCATTTTTCACATGGAGTTATAACTTAGTGCAAGTTAGAAAAGAGGGAGAAAACAAAGTTGTGGCTTTGAAATATCGAGAGATCGTTGTCCACCGTAGTACTTCAGGAATGTCCCTGAACTCTTAGAATCAAGGACACCTAGTTGCTCCATGCAGTCCCTATTTGATGCGATGATCCTGCAGCGTTGGATCGGTTTTCTTTGATCACATCAAAGAACTAGAGTTTCAACACTTATGGCAATCGCCCTCACCGTACCATAAACTGAAGCTAAGGGACACGTAAACGTGGTGATGACGAAATGGTGGAGTAAGAGTGAAATCAGGGCAGTGGATTTGCATTTCGTAATGGAAAATTTTAAAAGGTATAATAATTTTACACATTCTTTTAATACTTGTTTGGGATGCTTACATATAGTTCTGCCTTTGGGTCACCCATCTTTCAGCGTCACCCACTTTGTACTAGCTAAAAACACCAGAAAACCCCATATTAGTTCCCACGTACCTTTCACAACCCATGGTGGACCCCTCAACCTTCTCCTGTTTAACCCTGCCTCCTCAGACCCCCTTTTTATTTTTCTTTAATTTTCTCTCGATGCATGATTTTATCAAACATATATGTAATTAATAATTTAGAAAGGGGGAGAGGGCTTTATATAAAGGTGGGTGGGGAGTGGGGCTTTTGGGTCATTACTCATTACAAGGTTGTGTTGGTAAGACTTTTGCATTGGTTAGCTTGGTAGTGCTGTTATGGGGAGGCAACCCTGCTGTGACAAACTTGGGGTGAAGAAAGGTCCATGGACTGCAGAGGAAGACAAGAAGCTCATCAACTTCATTCTCACCAATGGTCAGTGCTGTTGGCGTGCTGTGCCAAAGCTTGCTGGCCTTAGGCGTTGTGGCAAGAGTTGTCGCCTTCGTTGGACTAATTATCTTCGCCCAGACTTGAAGAGAGGACTCCTCACTGAAGCAGAGGAGCAACTTGTCATTGATCTCCATGCCCGTCTTGGCAACAGGTTTTTTATGTTTCACAACCTCAGCCTCACCAACATGCATTCAACAATTCTTACATCACCACAGTTTTTACAACTATCATCATTCATCAATCAAAAGCTCAACATAATACTAACATGATCATGAATTTTCCTTATGTTCAACACTGATGATCTGGTGGTTTTTCCAAAATTATATTGGAAGGCACTTAGTCCTTAACTACTTGACTTCAAGTCTAAACCATTAATAATGTTGAAGAAGACAACGAGTTTAAAACACAAAGGCTACTTGTGGCTGAAGCAATTGAAACCTTGCCTGGTTTACTAGTATATATGTTTTAACACATTTATATAGCATCTTTCTATTCTCAAACTCTCAAATACTATTTACTTTGCGTGGTATGTAAGAATTTTTCAGACAAGCGTACCAAATGGTAGGTAAGAATATGAAAAGCATCACTTCATTGACCTACGTATTAATGTTCAAGCTAAAATGTTACTCCACATCGTTGGAACTGATATTCATTGTTGAAGAATACTAAAACTCAGTCATGAGTTACAAGATAAATAATGATAATCCAGTTGAAGCTGCTAACATAAAGTAATTACATGTTTGATATGATTGGCACATATCTTTGAGAAAGACATCCACATCAGTCTCACGTGTATAATGAATTTTGCTACATGTTGGTGTCTCAGGTGGTCCAAAATTGCTGCCAGGTTACCCGGAAGAACAGACAACGAGATTAAAAATCATTGGAACACACACATCAAGAAAAAACTCCTTAAGATGGGTATTGATCCCGTTACTCATGAACCTCTCAATAAACAAGCAGCATCTCAGGATAGTTCATCCTCCCCTTCAGAGCATTTGCCACCACCTGGAATTAACCTGGATCTGGTGAAGGAAAATGACGGGGTTCTCAACTCAGAGGAGAATTCAAGTTCATCCCAAGCTGAAAATTCTTCTGGGGATGATTCACTTTTGCTAGAGAGCATTTGCAGTGATGAATCTCTATTAAACACCCTGTGGCTGGATGAAACTCCTCTGATGGAAGCATTATGGGACACAACACCCAAACTAGACAATACTAACAGTAACATGGGTTTGTTACCATCTTGGGAGGACAATTGTGGTTGGTTATTGGACTGTCAGGACTTCGGTATTCATGATTTTGGGTTTAACTGTTTCAACGAGATAGAGTCAAAAGCACTGCAAACTATAGAAATGAAGGACGAGGGGCATTAACTACACACAATCATGGTAAAATATCAAATCTATTAATGTGACAAAATACCACGGGCTCAAATTTATGTTCTTGGTGTTCAATTTTATCTACCTAGTATTTTGGTGAATGTTCTCGGAAGGTGGAAGGTGAACGTTTCCTCTTGTGAGGTTCCTCGCCAACCAAATCACAAAATTGATGGCAAACCAAAACCAAATCATCAAAATGCCACAGTACATACGTACTTTCTTCTCAGAGCATTTTCAACGCAGTTATTTAGAAAAAACAATTATCAGTGAAAACATTATTTTAATTAGATTTTACGAAATATGATTTCTTTAAAGTCGAAAAAAGTTTCTTCATAACTTTTTTTCAATTTGAAGGAAGTTATATTCGTGAAATTTGATTAAAATATTGTTTTTGTTATGTAAGAAGTTTTCATCTGAGATAATCGAAGTGATGTATTTATGTGTATGATAGGGACAAAACAAAGGGTAAATGTCTAGTGAGTTGGGAAACATGTTGTACAAAGAAGTCTACTTTGAAAATAATGATAAAACTTTTTGTGATTACAAGTTCAGTTGTATTGTTTCATTTCCTGTTTTCTGTCACATTAGAAATAGACAGAAAGAGAAGTCAGAGAACTAAGAGGTAGAGATTATTAATAACCACCAACTTTGAGCCAGCAGGTGTTGGACAATGAGTGGCAGGGAAGAATTCCACATGATTTGGGTGTTGTTTTTCTATCAATATTTGAGTATATCTTGATTAAATTTTACTGTATTAATAAGTTGAATCATCAATTTTAATTAAGAATTAAGATCTAAAGCACTGACTTAATTAAGAATTAAGATCTAAAGCACTGACGTAAGTTTTATCCAATAATATTTTGCTATGTATCTGATGAAGAAGCACAAATAACTCCTTTCTTTTTTCTGTGTCCCACACACCACACCGTTTGTTGTTCAACTCCGGTATTATTTTGCTGTCAAAGCTTTCATCGCATCAGAAAATTTAATAGCAAAAGAAAAATGGTACTATACAATTTAGTTTAGAAATATCATGTCCATGTTTGTGAAACACATATTTTTAGTGCATGATTGTTTGATTTTTTAAGAAATAATATTTTTCAAATTGTCTCACGAAATTATCGTAAATGCGTTTTTTAATTAACTAATCCAAATAGAATTCTATTAATGGCTAATATGTATACAAAAGTGAAAGAGACACCCCTTAAATGATGAGGAATAAAACTCACCAAAGATTGACATTTTCAATAAATTTTAGTCAACAATTGAGTGTGTTAAGAACCCATTTACTCACTTTTAATTTAGCCTGCTGAGCCTCTTCGAAACCGTGCTTAGATTCAAAACACCAATAATATTTTGAGAGTTTGTCTTTATAGCCACTCATGAAATGGCTTGAACATATTCCTGGAATGATGGAGAAATCGTGATTGTGAATTGTGATGCAATGTATGTGGCAACAAACCAATGCCCAAATTAGCTAGCTTTTGACAAATTTAACTGAAATGAAGTTTTAATGGAGACCGCATTAATTGTAGCAGGGAAAAGTTTTTTCGTGTTATATTATTTTCACTTTATCATTAATTGAGCTCGTGACATAAACTAAAAGAGTGTCTCAACTTGGTAAATGCAGTTCTCACTTTTAGGACCATTCCGAATCATGATATAGCCCTGGACCAGATATGATCCCATTAGCATAACTACTTAGTGCTGCTCATCATAACACTCCCAAAAGAAACCAATTCTATAAGCCAACACAAGGAATATTGTGTTTTGTTGTTCCAATTTGGTAATCAGCAACAAATGTAGCAACTCTTCTACTGAAATTTTATGCACTCAAAGTTGAGTAATCTCTTGGCCTACCATACCTTCTGCTTCTTTGTCTTTTATCTAAAACAATGGCTATTAACTAGATTACACAAGGTCATAACAAGGTTCATGTCCCAGTACATTTTCTTGTGGTACAAGTAGACAGATATTGCAAAAAACAAACATTGTCCACCAAATTAAGCAAGTGGCAACACCAACTAATGTTATAAAACATAAATAAATTATTGAGGGAAAAACAAATTTATTACCTGTTATGCTTGCGTGCTCCTTAATGCTAGATTAAGTAACAGTTCTACAGTAAATTATAATTAGCATTTGAATATTGAAAATCTCATGGTTAAGATAAACTCTTTTTTTTTTATCATTGTCTCATCATCTTTTAAAACGGAAGTTTAAATAAAAATCATTTAAAGACAATACAAATTGATTTTACAAGAAATCAAATCAAGTTTAGAATTATAAATCCTAATACACATTTAAGTAAATAATCATTGAAGTTATATCTCCTGTTGCAATAGATAATTGAATTTCAAGACACTACAACATTATTCGAGTGTGACAAAATATATATATATATATATTCACGACGTGTGTATTTGCGTAAAAAAAAAATCGTGATATTAGATAACAATAAAGAACGGCTATGTTATAGTTTTAATATTTTAGGCAATATTTTAAAATTACTTATTAAAATAAATATGATTAATAATTATTTTAATTTAATTTTTTTATATAATATTCATAATGTCTTGTATATAAAAACTGATGTCAGATGTCTAATGTTAAGAAAACTGTTGTCAAATGTCTAATATAAGAAAACTATTTTTATAATTATATATTTAATTTATTTTCTTCCAATTTTTTTATATTATAGTGTCTAATTTGATTAATGATCATACATCTTACTTGAAAGTGATTCATGCATAATATGATTTGTTGCATGTGTATTATGTTAATGATAAAATTGATACATATGAATAATTTATATCTCGTATAATGATTATTTTAAGATTAACTCTCAATGCTTATATTTATGTTTGTAAAAACTGCTATAATTACACTTGATGTAAAAGAATATAATATTATAAATATTGGAGGATAAATTATCTACCAATAATATTTTATTTTAAATTTTATATTTTGAGAACTTTATATTATAGAGTGTGTAATGTGTTCTATATAAATAGAAATAATTTATGTATATTATGTATTATTATATCTACATATTAATATATTGGATTAAATGAGGCATTATCTTAAGAAATATATTTATCCTAATTTTTTTCCAAATATTCTATAATATAAATACTTATATTATCAAAAAACAATTCAGATATTTATAACAAGTTAATATTAGATTTAAGATAAATAATTCATAGAGTATGTAAATATTATTTATAATTATTTTTATATTTATACTTTATTTTATATCAATAATTTTAAAACTTAAACTTGTTTTAGTATAGTTTTTAATTATATTTATGAAAAAAAAAAAACAGAATATTATAGACCATCAATTAAAAATTAAGGGACAAAATCTATTTTTCTTGTTAACATTATTTTTTCTTGATAACAATATTTTTAATCAACGTTATTTATTTTTTAATATTTACATTATTAAAGCGAGTCCTTTTAATTAAAAATATTTTCACTTCAAATAAAAAAAATTATAAATGAAATTTATTAGTTAAATAAAAAATTATCAAGATTAAAAAAAATTAATGATGAAAGAAGTGTCTAAAACAATACGTTATAAAATATGCTATTAGTATTTATGATAAATGAATGCAGATAAAGTTGTTAAATCTGAGAGTTTCATAAATCTAATTTGTAAATTCCAATTATAAAGTCATAAGTGAGTAAAAGTTTACTTCCTTTAAAATAATTATAAATAATATAATAACTTAAAATTGTATTAGAATGTCCATAATATATTATAATTTTTTTAATATTTTTTCTATATTACTATACTTTTATAATTATTCTTTAGTCTATTATTGCATGTACGTGTGTATTTTTTTTTGGCAATTGCTTCCTGCACCCCCGAATTGCTTCCTTTATCCCATCAGTCATATAATATACTTGTTCTTGTCAAAAATGGAAAAAAGTGAAATTGTTGTAGCTGCATTTTCCAGTAATAGCGGTAGTAGCGGGTGGTGGAAGAGAAGGTTGTCTTGCAGCATTTTGAGGTAAGTGGGTTTATGTTTGGGTGCTTTAATGACTGTTGTAGGGATGTAGAGGGATTGCTGAAATAGGTTGAGAGGAATTTTGTTATGAAAAATGAAATTCGTAGGAGGCTATGGGAGTGAGAAATCATCTTACGGAAAACTATTTCCATAGTGGTGCAGGGGTGGGAAAAATGCTTACGAAGAAAAGCATTTCCGTAATGGGGTTGGAAATAGGAAAATGACTTAGGATAAGGTTTTCCATAAGAGAATGTTTTAATAATACAAAACCCTTTTAAGGAAAATGTTTTCTATAATACAAAAATCTCTTATCAAAAACGTTTTTCATAATACAAAACTCTCTTAAGAAAAACATTTTTCATAATACACAAAAACCTCTTACTAAAAATGTTTTCCATAATACAAAACCTTTTTACGAAAAATATTTTCTATAATACAAAAATCTCTTATGGAAAATATTTTTTGTGAGAGATTTCACATTCGTACAACCCAATCTCTTCTTAAAAACATTTTCTGGAATATCCTAACCTCTTTTGTCTTATTAAGAGGCTATAAATATCTATTCACATGTTCTGATGGGTGCAAGAAGCAAATATGGAGATCAGGAAGCAATTGTCTTTTTTCTTTAAAAAAAAGTTATTGGACTTAAAGGGAGGCCCAAGGATCCAAAATGACGAGAGGGGTAAAAAAACCACTAAAAACCCAATTTTCCAATCCAGCTATGAAACTAACAAACAGAGAGATAGGAATAGGGAGGGCAGTAAGATCGCAGGGACAACTCAAAGGAAAATGTGGAACCGTAAAACTACCTGAGAAAGACACCGCAGATCTGTTCGTGGAATAGGAGAAGCAACATCAACACCCAAAACGGACAGAAACTTGCAAGAGAGAACCATTCATCCACGGAATTGTTACTCGGGTGCGTTTTGCATAAATCTTGACCTATCAACAAACAAATCCAGTGTCGTTTTTTGCTTTTGTTTAATGTCCAACGGAGCTCGCTGAATTGACTCTAAACTCGTGATTTTACACGAGTTTGAGCAAGTTTGCTCGAGTTCAACTAGCCTACGAAAAAACGATTCCACGTGCGAGTTGATTAGGTTCGAGGGTTTGGGAACGTAAACTCAGTTTACGAGTTGAATAGCGATTTTGATAATGAATGCAAGGAGTGATATAGGAGAAAGAGATAGAGAGGAAGTCCATTTTTAAAAAGCATTTATTTGAGAGGAGGACCAAAAGAGAGAAAATTAGAATACTAGGTCAAGAAGTTAGATATTTTGGTCCAACATTTAGATGTATACGATGGTGTAGTCCTGGAACCAACAAATTCATTCCACTTCTTCCGATGCTAATGCAATAGTAATCAGGTGCACCTCATCCTGCTTCTGCTGATGCTCTACCTAAGTATCTATGACTAATCTATGAGGTGTGAATAGTTCCTTTATTAGTTCTGGACCATTTGAACAGCAGCCAAAAATGAGAGTTAGATTTGAAATAAAAATAAAGTTGTAATAAGAAGAGGTTGAGTAAGATCTGTTATAAGAATACTACTAAGGTGAGAGCTAAGGGCGAAGTGTGTTTATGAGTGGAGGATTTGACGCTTTTGGTGTTGTTGGGAAATTGGAGTGCCAATGTCAACGGCACATTGCCTTTTGCATTAGTTATTAGTTACTTGCAACTTGGAAGAGAAGAGAGTACACTGGCACATAATAACAGTTGTGTCTGAAGCAACAGCTCTTTACCTTGCCTGAAATGAGCTTGCAATTATGCGGTACATAGTTTTTTGGATCACGTATGAGCTTCACCATGTGACTTGGCTTGGGCATATGCCTTCAATGAGCTCACTTATGTGGAATTAACAAATCAATTAATTTATATAAAGTTCTTGTCGAAAATCATATATTGAGGATTTGAAGCACCAGATCATATTAGGTAGCAATGACATTGAGATGAATCCAGACAAGCAATATACTATATATACCAGAATAATCTATACGCATGCCTTTGAAATTTTTGGCAAATTGTTGTCTTGAGATGCAATTCCACAAAAGACAGACAAAGAAACAGTAATAGCTGAGCTATATGTAAACTTGAGGAAAAATAAGTATATCACTATGGATGAAAAAAACTGACTTTTATATAATAATAATAATAATAACAATAAGGATATCGTTGCTTAATTTAATATCCAAATTCATGAATTTGAACTGGTTAGTAGCATACCTTTGACTACAAAAAGAATTGTTAATGTAGGATTTTTTATTTAAGTATCATATTTTCGCTGATAAAGCACTATAAGCAGCTTTTCTTTTTGTTTTCCTTCTTTTCCCCGTTGTCATTATGACTGTATATATATTCAATGGAGCAATAATTAATATTTTAACATGTATATATAACCAGTGCAGTTCTTGTGTCTGACTTAATCTATTATGATTCCAGCTTGGGAAGGCATTGAGCATTCGGCCTGACATATTACCAACACTATATTGCCAAGAACTCGTCAAGCTACAGGTACAGTGGCATCTACCTGTCTATTTAATGCATGTTTAATTCTGTGGGTATGTATATGACTCTTACAAACCTTGGATAAGAAACATGATCTCTTTCAATTCTTGCCTATACTTTCTCACTTTCATAGACGTATGGGTATGTAGTTCAAACACATGTTACCAAAGATTTCAAACCTTATCACTCTTCTTATTACTCAGTCTTTACGAAATTGTTTGATGTGAATTTCAAACTAAACATGTATGACACATATATATCCCTGCTATCATGTGACAGGCTATCTCTAGTCTCTGAATTATGAACATCAGTATGACATGATATGTTTATTATATCTACGATATAGGTTTCTAGTTTTATGAAAATAGTACCAGTTCAGGTTTGTGTTTTATTTGACGAGTTCAAGAATTTGCTTTTGTAACCTTGAGAAATTTAGTTCAAGTTCTTATATAGGATCCCATAGCTAATGAAATTAACTTAAAATTTCAAGTCTTTCTTCTAATGACTGCCTCTTAATTTGCCTAGCTATAGCCTAGGTGATGTCTTTTCCTCTCAAACCTGGATTTTGTATGCCCTTTTCATTTATTAAGCATGAGGTAATCATGGTCTTGTAGTAATTGTCAATTAACACTTTGTGTGTGCCTATAATTAGCTTTGATTATTATCATTGATTAATTAGTTATTCATGATTCATAGATGATAATAATACGAATAAAACACCTCTATGGTGATGAACCATTGTGTTTGCTTGTTCCTATTTTTTCTATGATTAAGTTTTTTCAGTGAGTCGAATCTATTAGGTTAACATACTTGTGCCAGTTATGGTACTCATGTGAATAAGCGTGTCACTTTTATACACGATTTCTCTTGTTGCACTTTATGGTGTTTGCTCTATTTTTCAACGTTTTCCTGTTGAAATTGAAACTCAGATAGACTGCAGAAGTGAAATTCTATGAACCGATTATGCAAGAGGATATTTGTCTTTCCAATTTAGTCTTTCCTAAACTCACAAGGGATTCTTCATCAAATATCATGTGCCCACAAACCACAACAAAATGGTGTTGTTGAGTGTAAAAACAACCACTTGGTAGTAGGAATTACAAATTAATTCATCCTTGTGCATATTGCTCAAACTCGTCTTGATTTTGACGTTGAATTCCTACATTGATTGGGTACGGGTATGGGTAATACACAATTTCTTAAATTGGGGATGGGGATGCGTATTTATATATTCATCCCATCCCAATACCCATCCCGGTCCCAGTTTTAAATTACTAAAACATCTTTAATTTATTAAATAACCTAAAAAATTTATATCATTTTTTTTGGTACTTAGTTTCGTAAATTATTTTTAGGGTCATGCATTTGATCATTTTTATTCTTTTATATAATTATTTGACCTTTATCCAATTGTTATTTGATATTTATACTATTGTAATTTCTCTCTAGATATTTCACGTTGGAGAAAAGATAATGTGTATCATTTTGATAGTGAATATTTGATAATATTATGTTTCCTTTACTGTGATTTTTATTTTTTTATAAAAAATTATTTAATTAATATTTGGAATAGTAAAGGGCAGGTACGAGAGTGGGTACAGGAGGTATACCCGTCTCGTGATGGGATGGGGATTAGACAAAAGATTTATGCCCGTTGGTTATGGAGATGGAGATGAATTTTTACTTTGAAGATGAGATGGAATAGTCAAACCTGCACCCACCCCACCTCATTGCCATCCCTACTTGGTGGAATTTTAAACTTAAGTTCTTTGACTCAAATCCTACCTTCATAGTCAATATTAAACCAAGGACTTGGGTCCACTTAAGTGCTTTCTCTATATTTAAGTTGCACAATCCTCGTCTACCACTGTTGTTTCCTAGCGGAAATATGCTTTAGATGTTTTTACCAAGACTAGTATGATTGATTGTCACCTAGAGATATCTTATGAATCCTAATTTGGACCTTCTTTTAGGTTAAGGGTGGGCATTGAAAGACCCTAGAAGATATGGTTGTCTAGTAAGCATACTTAATAATCTCGATGTTACTAGACCAAACATCACATATGCAGTTAGCGTGGTTAACCAATGCCTAAAGGGTCCATGTGATAGTCATTGGACTTTTGTGATGTGCAACCTTCAATACATCAAGAATGCCCGAGTCACGATTTAATGTATGCAGATAAAGGCAAATCCAAGGTTGTTTGTTATTCTGATGCTATTTGGGCAAGATCACCCTCAAGTAGGAGGTCCACTTTTGAATATTGTCTTCTCATTGGTGGGAACTTGATTTCTTGAGCAACAAGAAGCAGAAGGCAATTCTAAATCCAGTGCTCAAGTTGAGTACTGGTCTGTGGCAATAGTTGCGTGCAACATTACATGACTTAAGCAAGTTCTTCATCATTTAAAATTTGGACATAACGAGATTCTCTACTAATGTGACAATGAAGTTGGCAACCACATTGAGTCAAACCTAGTCTTCCATAAGTGGACACATAAAAATTGATTATCATTTTGTGAGAGAAAGTGCTCTCTACAGAAATCATCACTGACTTTGTCAAATCCAACAATTAACTTGCAGATATGCTCACTAAATCCATGAAGAGCTTTCTTATTCACCACATTTATAACAAGCTTGATTCATGGTATATATGCTCCATCTTGAGGGTGGTGTAAAAGATATGATTTGATCTTAGTAATTTGGGAAATATGTACAACTAATAATTGGGGTTATTCTCCATTAGTAGCCAGTATTATTAGGTTTTCCTATATTATATTCTAAATGATTATAAATAAAGGATTGAGATCTGTGATTGAACACACAATTCCCAACGACATAAAAACACTATAGTAGAGAGAGAGAGAGAGAGGATTACGAGCTAGCCTTCATCAATGATCTAAACCACATGTTTCTGAAAACTGTTAAATCAAATTAAAAGCAAGCAAATTTCCTTTTTACATGATGTTTTATCACATTATATACTCTTTTTGGATAGTTGACTGAAGGAAAGGTTGGTAAAGCCATCAGGAATAGCTCCCTTGTAGTTACACTAACAGAAGTCAAGGGAACTCTAAGAAAGTTCTGCCAATATTTCAGGGATTTCACCTTTAAGTGATTTCTTGAGTGGTTTGAGATTTCAAGCAAGTCCATGTGACTAAAATTTTCTGCAGAAATAGAACCTGAAATATTGATTCCTGAAAAATCAAGATTAAACAGCTTTCATGTTGAGAATGAAAGCTGAAAGGTTATTGTTTGAAATACCAATAGCTTGTAACATTTCCAAAGAAATGAAGGTTGAAAGCTTATTGTTTGGAATATCAATAGCTTGTATCATTTCCAACATGCCCAACCAAGTGGTATTAAGAAAGGTCAAGTTACATCCGCATGTCTTTGAAGTGAGCAATGACATCATCAGGAATTGATCCCGTGAGCTGGTTGTGAGAGAGATCCGAAGACTAAAGCTGATTAAGCTGTCCCTTGCTTCTTAGAGTGGACCCATTAAGTTTGTTGCCATGAAGGACTAAGTGTGAAAGCATATTAAGCTGTGAGATAGAATCAGGTATTTAACCAACCAATATGTTTTGATGCAGCAAAAGTTTTTATCAGGTATTGTACCTTCTAATACATTGGCATGTAGACAGAGCCCCGAAGGTGAGAAAGTTTGGACAGTTCTGGATGAATTTGGCCTGAAACTTATTTTCAGAAGGAGCTACAGTGATGAGTTTAGATAGGTTCTCTACACCTGATTTTATCAATACGCTGAAGTTGTTAACTGCCAAACTTAGTGCTATGATTTTAGCAGTTATAGTGGTGGTCTGGGATTTCCAAGTCGTTTTGTTGGATTAGGCGACCTTTAAGAACCCTTAGGAAATTGCCCGCTTAAAGGGCTAGACAGCATGGCAACATTTACCAGAGACTAGTACAATTGACATTGGATAATGAATACCACCAAAACAAAAACTTGATCACAAACCCATTCACAAAATTGAAAACAAAAACATGTTGTGGTAAGAGTATAAGACACATAACACGAAGATAGAGAAGGTTTTTGCCGCAGATCTGAAAACACTAAAGGCAAAATCTGCATGTTGTCCAGCCAAATGTCACAAGCAAGAAAGCCCAATTTTGTTAAGGTGCAACAAAATTGACAACAAAAGCTAGTGACAGTACTTAACAATAAATTGACAAAAATGACATTGGGATTAATAACTAGGTTTCCGTACATATAATCATGTAATATGCCACACCATGCCCAGCAAAGTGCTTTAAAATTTAATAGAGCCTCGTTTGGAGTTCTATGCGATTGGGACTTTCATAAATTAATTTAGCAATTCACTTAACACTGTACCCACATAGATTATTGTCCAATGTTAAACGCAAACTTTGGTTCCAATAGTGGAAACCCAATCCAACTATTTTCCTCGCGTAGCATTTCTACTATCGTCCGTCCACCATGTTGATCCTGTACAAGAACAAAATTATTAACAATCAGGACAATAATCAAGAGTGCTAGTAAGTTTGCAAATAGAGGTTAGATTAAAAGGTCATCTAGGGATAAATAAAGCAAAGTTTAAAGAAAGTTGAGGAAGAGGATGGGTTTGTTCGATGCCCCAATCTTTAATCTGATAGTAGTCTGCAAGATTAACAAAAGACATGGATTCCGAAAAGCTCGAGGTAAAAAGAGAGTGGTTACCAGTTATATGATTTGAGGCATCGGAATCAAGTATCCTAGGTTTATGAGAGGACTGAGAAACAAAATCTACAGGATTACCATACTGAGCCACAACCAAAACAAAATGATGCAAGTTGTTTGGTTGCTTGGAGCTTCAGAAGTTCATCATACTCAGTATCAAAAATCATGATATCTAAAGTAGGAGTGAGTGGTGGCTTCGGCCACATTAGCTAGCATAGACTTCTTGTGTGCTTTGTGGTGACATTCTTCAGCGTGACCCCAACTGTTGCAGTAGTTGCAGTGGGTGTGACCACCACGATGAGAGGAGAGACTAAGGTAATGGAATCCTTGGTAGACGTTGAAGTGTTTTCAACAGTGTAAGAGTGGAGAGACACAACAACTACTCCCGAGTAGGTAGGAACATTAGAATTCGTGAGAATTTGATTACGAACAACTTTAAGGTCCAGTAGAAGTCCAAAAAGAGCAAATATTGTGCAAAATTGATTGCGTTATTTGTAGAATGTCTCTGCATCAGTAGTAAAGAGCATGGGGTAAAATAGTCTACAATAAGTTGATTAAGCTTTTCAGGATATGTCTAAATGTCCATATTCTCCGCTTAATGTTCATCAAGCCGGTAGTACACTATAGAAACAATGAACATCGTTTGAATAAATTTTCTTGGCCTTCGGCCATTCATAATGCTAAGTCGTAAATGCCTAGAAGTGTGCTTGAAAATTGGGGCCAAGATAGAACCAGAGGATGCTATACAAAGAGGCGTTAATTTGCTTCTAATGAATGATGGGAATAGCGGAGGTCAGAGTTGTCAAACGACGAGTCTTGTCTTGGCCTTGAAACCATAACGGGATATGTTGTCTCTGAGTTTTTTGCATGGGATCAGTCGTAATTTGGTCCCAACGAAGCCCAAAAGTGATTCATCTGATAAGGAGGAAGCACGACGGGGAGGTCGCTAGAAAACGTCAGGAGACAAGTCTGGTGGTTTCTACTCGTTTGGAAAAGGAGGGCTTGACAATGGTGAATGGAGGATTACAGCGGGTCACATGAACGGTGCATGTGAAGTGTTCTTGTGAACATTGTGCGGGATAGTACCTTCGTGAACAAAGCACTGCGTAAAAAGTTGAGAAAAAAGGGGAAAGGAAAACCTAGCCCTGGGATACCATATAGAGTTTTTATGTTGTGAATTATGTATTTAATCATACATGTTAATCCTTTATTTTTAATCATTCAAAGCATAATATAGGGAAACCTAATAATGGAGAATATCCCAAATTATCAGCTGTGCATCATATTTCCCTCTCTAATTACTAAGATCAAATCATATCTTTTACATGTGTTATTTGTAAATTTTTAATAAGTTAAAAGAAAAATACATTAAATTTGTTTTCCATTTTTGAATTTTAAAACATGCTTTGAAAACAGATTTAATAAAAAAAAGATTCCTTATTATCTCATTATGAAGACAGTTTTCAAAACAAAATTATTAAACAGTTTTTTTTTTTAATTTTCATCTTAGAATACAGTTTTTAAAATTGTTTTATAGAATAGGTTTTAAAATAACTTAGAGACCTTTCAAATTATAATACCTCCAAACCTACATCTCTTGGGAATTCCAAATTATAATTATTAAGCGCAACATGCAAAACACAAGTAACTTCTAGAAAGCAAATTACAAGGAAACAACTCCCTAAACGTAATTCTTTACTTTTATACTGACCCTAGCTCCTTAAGGCTATGTTCAAATTGATGGTTATTCCATTTCATTCCATCCCACTATTTTATTCCAACCTTCTATTTAACCCACCTTTAGTTGTTTAAACATAGCGTAAGAGTCCTTGCACGTACAAATAAGAAACTTAAACGCTGATGATATCTAAAAACAGGAGCCACCGAAATCAATAAAATATCCATAAATGATAAAATTAATCCCAATTTTAATTATTTTTTCTACGTTACCTGCATCAATATGTTTTTAACATCATTACTTTCATGATATCTTTCGGATATCTTATGCAGGAGCTATCAATTATGGGTGAGTTTACGATTCAGATTAGCAATGACCTTGTTAATCAGCTTGTTGATGATGGCGTGCCAAAGAAAAAAACTAGAAAGAGTAGACGAAAGGTGGCAAGAGAGACTGAAAAGTCACAATCTAGTGAAACTAGAAAGCCCGAGAGTGCAGTTATTCCAGGGTGGCCCGTGCAGCCCCCTTTGCATCTACCTGCAACATTTCCTGCCCAACCTCATCAGTCAGAGTTAGAAGGTATTCAGTCTATGCTTAAGGAAAGTGAGAAGGTTTTGGAAAGATTGCAGAAGCAAGAGGAGAATTTGTTGGAGGAAGTAAGCCAGAAGGCAAAGGATCTTCATGATAAAGAGTATAAGCTTCCAAACCCAAAGCCTGAGCCATGCTCGGCCGAGAGATTTGCGACCTTATCATGTTACAAGGAACATATCAAGGACCCTTTGAAGTGTGCTAGTTTTGTTACCAGTTTTGCTGATTGCCTGCGCAGGTATGGCCGTTTAGGTGACAAGTGAGTTAATACTGATTAGTGGTTTAAAAGGAAATTGGTGTGACAAATGCAAATAAACTAGTGAACTACATACTGATAAATACTCATTGTGCTACTGCCAATTTTGTTTAGTCTCATTCCCAACATTAAACCTTGTTTTGAAGCTCAGAATAAGTGACGTATTCCTCATTTGCAATCTGAACATTTGTTATTTGCTTGCCCTTTCTATCAAGGGAATATTTTCAAGTTGGTCAGTTACAAGTATGCTACTAACTCTAAAAAATAGAGACGTTGCTGATTTTATCAACTCTGAGTATCGTTATTAGTTTTTGTTTTTATTCTGGTACAGCTTTTATAACCCAAAACAACGTTAGGAAAGACGTACGTACTGTGGCTAAGAATGTGAAAAAATAGTATTGATTGGAAACTTTACCTTAACCAGTATCTTTAAGGGAAAAAGATCACTAAAGTATCCTAAACTAAAGACATTTTAGACTTAGCTTTATTTTGATTAATCTTTAAACTGTCTTATTTGAAAATAGACGCAATGAAGTTTAATTTTGTTTCAATTGATCCTTAATTCTTTTTTAAGTCACTTAAAAATTACACTTTCTACGAATAATGTTTTTTTTTCTTATTTTATTACAATTCATTTGATCTTATATTAAAATGTAAAAAGCATGAATTTAGAAAAATTAAAATAATAAAAAAGTATTTATTTGACTTTTTAATTATAATTTTTATTATGTCTTAGTGTTTTAAAAAGTATTTGACGTAAACTATATAATTATTGAGATTTAAAATAATTAAATAAATAAATGGTTAAGAATTCTTCTTTATTAGTAATTCAACCTGAATTTAATTAAAGACCAGTTAAAAGAGAGTAAAATTTAAAAATGAAACTAAAATTAAGGTTTATTTATAAAAGAGATTAAATTTAAGGACTTTACAGTTTAAAATATTTATCTATAAACAACATCAAAATTACGAATTAATTAGGATGAATCTAAAGTTTAAGATCCTTATTTACAAAAAAAATATACAATTTAATAAAAAAAAGATACAATTTAATACTGTTAAATACTCCTTCCCTAACTCTTAATCCATTCTATCCCACGGTTTCAAAATTCAAACCACTTTTAATATGGTATTTGGAGTCTGTATTTTGTCTAATAACCAGTTTCTCAAAAGGTATTAACACCAACTGTATTCTAGAAAGTGGAATTGCCAGGAATTGAAAATATAATTAAATGAATACTTACTTATTAATGGGGTGGAAATGGACAATAAGGTAGTCATATTTCTGTTTATCTTAACTTTAAAATTATTTAAATACTCTTAATTATATAAAATATATTATATATTTCACTTTTAATATATATATATATATATATTCTTTAATTTTATTATAAATACATTATTAAAAAATGGATTAAATATTCCTTTACCCTTGTTGACGATCGTGCAATTGGTTTCCCTGACGTTTCGAACTCTTTAGACATCAATTCAAAGAAAGCAACCATTGCTGGTGGCAGAAAAAGTGGGAATACAAGACCAGTGCTGGTGTCATGCACAGGAAAATGCATCGAGGTGGTTGTATTGTTGTGGAGTACTTAAGGTTAATTTTTATCTTCTTTTTTTCTTTTATTGGCATGTAATAGGGATAGAAAGGTTATCAGATTTCTAGTACTGTAATTTTGTTATATAAATCTCAATTCTTCAATCAATGCGATGATTAGAGTATCCATCTAATCCATATTTGTTGTATATAAAGTGATTGAAATATTTGAAATAGAATCAAACTTTTATTAAAGTGGATCCTTTTAAAATATAATTATTTAAATTAAATTAAATTATACTTTATGGAATTGAATTGAAGTACTTTTCCAAACCACCACACACACACTTATATATATAATGGTTTTTTTACATAATGGTTTTTTTACATTATCGGATCACAAATTTTAAATATGTTAAATTTATAAAGTTAAATTTTAAATATTTATATTAATTAATTTTATATTATTAATTTGTGGGTAGTATTTAAAAAGAATATAGATGTCAACAAATGCAAGGGTGAGTTGTTTGCAGGCAACCATTAAAATATTGATTTTTTGATTTAATATAAACAATTTTATACGTTACGAAAATTAACAAGTATAATTATCTTAAAATTCATGTCATGAATAACTTCTTTATTAACAAGAAATCGTTTATATTAATAATACATGTTTATTAAACTGGTTTATTATATAAAGATAAGTTCTAAAAATACGTAAGAAGAGCTTACAAACATAACTTTAGTATATAATAATAATAATAAATTAAAGAAAATAATATTCATGGTTAGGAATTCATGTGAATTTTATCTTCATAATTATAACAAATTATAAAGAATAGTGCAAGTTTAACTCAGTAAATATTGTTTTCAGATTTATATTGTTATTCATCTCATCAAAAGTCAAAATAAAGATGGTCTTGAGTAAATTAATATTTACCACAAAAGTCTTCAACACTATACTCATCTACACAAAGACCACAACTTCACCAATTAAATTATTCACAAGTGCACCACCCAACAAATTTTATTAACCATTCTATATAATAGAATACTACAGTTTATATCATGATTCCATGTAAACAGATCCATTTATCTTTTTCTCTTCCTTCTTCCTTTTTTCTTGTTTTTTTTTCTTTTTTCTTTTTTCTTAATTTTTTTCCCGAAATCACTCTTTCTCTTTTTCTCTTTAAAATTGTAAGACTATAACCATTTATAAAGATCTATTTACATACTTTCCTTTCAAATGTAGTCTTAACCTACATAACACTACTATATTTATTTTCTTTTATTTTATCATCTCTTTTAAATAAACACAAAAATATATTTGCTCACCCTGCTTTCTCTATTTTTTTTTTCTGACTTCCAAGTTTTCTTCCTCTTACGCTCCAAAAAAAATTTAAAATTCTTTATTTTAAATATCTCAAATTTATTATATATATATATATATATATATATATATATATTAAAAAGTATATTTAAATTAATATATAAAACCAACAAATTATAACAATAATTAAATTTTCACTCAATAAAATAAAAATAAAATGATAAAAATGTAGACAAGAAATTCATATTTTATACTAGTTATATATATTTGAGGAAGCATTACTCCACGTTGATGTATGAAATTTTTTTCTCTATTTTTAAAATTCAAGAAATATCATGGAATTGTGAATATAGATTCAAATTTGACTATATTATAATCTTTTCAAGGTATAAAAAAAGGCACATGTAACTCTCAATAACACCCTTCTAAATATTATAATCTTCACATATCTTTATCCAATATTTAAGTTACAACTTCCAAACTTTCACCTATATCTATTTATGTATATATAGTAATCATAGGAATTTATTACACAAACAAAAAAAATAAGTTATCTAAAATTTAAAATATAATAATATAATAAAACAATTTCATTTAATTTTATTGTAACAACAAAATCATATATCTTTTATATTATTAATCCGTTAATGAATCTAAAGTCGATGCACACAAAGAAAAATATCATATTTTTATATGTTTTATTAAAAATTAATATCTAATCTAATTCAAGACATTTAATAATAAATTTGAGAGTGAAAGATTAAGACGAGTTCATTACAATTAAATCCTAGATCTACACGAATCATGAAATACAAGAATTTTTATCTGAATAATCAATTTTTTCACTAACTTATATGTTAATATATATATATATATAACTTAGATTATTAATGAATTAAAGAGATTTTTTTCTATATTATAGGTTCATTTACTTAATACCCAAAATAGCTGATACTCTATATATTTTATTAAATTTATAACTTTACATTTTCACACACACACACACATATATATATATATATATATCATCTAAATTTACTTAGTTACAACATCTTTCATTTTTCACAAACTATCTACCTTCACGAAAGAAACCTAATAAACATACTCATAATTTCATCGCAACAAATTAAAATTATCAATATCAAAATTTTTCAAATAAAATAAATCAATAATATTTAATACAGTCTTCACATTAGTTCATGTTTTTTAACTTCATTATATTATGCATCACAAATTAAAAATAACTAATAAATGATAAATAATTTTACAACAACGACAATAAGTTATATCAAATTCTACTATCCAATCAAACTCATATATAACTCATAAAACATGCAAGAAAATAAACTATAACTCTTATGAAAACTATAAAAATTCATTCTAGTTTAGAAGTTCAAATACCACAATAACTTCAACTAAAAGACACATAATTAAAGTTTTATCCTTCCTTTTTAATTGATTTCAATGTCATGTAAAGATAATATTAAGGGTTACGACTTTTATAAAGACCAGTAAAGCAGGTTCTAAAAGCCTTTTCTGCTCAAGAGAATTAAAAAAAGATTTTCTTGGATCTAAGCCACTAAGTGTCTTTTAGATCTGTTAAACCAATGTTTAATCCACTTAACGAGTGTAAGGTCGGTAGTAACGTAAGCTTTCTCGATAAAATATGTTCAGCGGAATTTCCATATACCCTGAGTTCTGCAGAATTTGTATACCTATTTCCAAATTTCAACCAATTCTCACTGTTCTTGCTCAGATCGGCCGGTTCCTACAAGTAATTTCAACTTTTTTCTTTGATTAATCTTACGATTCTTCCTTTCTTTGAGATCTTCTATTCAACACTGTCTTCCGGGAGGGGTCCTATAGGTGTAGGACCAAGTGAACTTAATAAATAAATTGGACAAAGTAATAATATCTTATTTCATAAAACATTTTTTATTTTTATAATAACTTGAAAGGGCTTTCATATGAATGGACCTATGATCACTGTGGTACCTTATCTCACACATGTCACATATCGTACACCACGTGTCGATGTCGTGTAAGAGACTCGATGAACCGGATGGTTCTCGGTCGGTCTCAGGAGAATATTCGATCGACTAACTTACATGTATGCAATCTGCGCTCTCTTTGGGTAGATGATCCTTCTTGTACTACACTCACTTAAACCAGTGACATTTTTAGTGTAGTTCTCTAAGTAAGTTATGGAATGATACCTAATGAGTTGTCTCATGTCCAACCTCTAAATATCTAAGATTCCCCTTCTGTCGTCTAACACAGTGTCCTTCCAACTTCTATTTGTCCCTTTCTGCTCCTTATCTTTGCATTACTCGCTACCTCTACCTTCCAACTTCTCATAATTCTATATCCTATCCTCATTGGGTATCTTCCTTAATGTGAAATCCCAACACAATTACACAAAACACCACCATGTCTCTCTCCTCAGCTCTCTCTCAAACCCTGTTTGATCAACCCACAACTACCCTTCTACTCCTCTTCCTCATTTTCCTACTAACCTCCTACATATTCCTCAAACCCAACCCCCAAAACCTACCACCGGGCCCACCGGGCCTCCCCTTCTTCGGCAACCTTTTATCTCTTCACCCGGACCTTCACACTTTCTTCGCCGCCTTGGCCCACCTACACGGCCCAATTTTCAAACTTCGACTCGGGAGCAAGCTCGCCATCGTCGTAACTTCACCCGCCGTCGCTCGCGAGGTCCTCAAAGACAACGACACCGTTTTCGCCAACCGCGACGTCCCCGTCGCCGGGAGGATTGCCACCTACGGCGGATCCGACATAGTATGGACCCCGTATGGACCCGAATGGCGGATGCTGAGGAAAGTGTGCGTGGTGAAGATGTTGAGCAACAACACCCTGGACTCCGTGTACGATCTGCGGCGCAACGAGGTGTGCAAAACGGTGTCGTATTTGTACGAGCGAGCGGGGAGTGCGGTGAACGTGGGGGAGCAGGTGTTTCTGACGGTGATGAATGTGATCACCAATATGATGTGGGGCGGGGCGGTGGAAGGGGCGGAGAGGGAGAGTTTGGGGGCGGAGTTCCGGGAGTTGGTGACGGAGATGACGCAGCTTCTGGGGAAGCCCAATGTCTCGGACTTTTTTCCCGGGTTGGCCCGGTTCGATTTGCAGCGCGTGGAGAAAGAGATGCAGGCGTTGGTGCCCCGGTTCGATGGGATATTTGAAAGTATGATCGGTGAACGAGTGAAGGTGGATGAAGAAAAAGAAGATGGGAAAAAGAAAGAAAGGAAGAATTTTCTTCAGTTTTTGTTGGATCTTAAGGATTCTGAAGGCGGCGATTCAACCACGCCGTTCACCATGACCCACGTTAAGGCTCTTCTCATGGTACACTTTCAAACTTCAATTATTGGTTACCTTCTTTGCATCTCATTTTGCATTTCCTTTCTTCAGTCTAAATAAAAATGATTCACATTTCAACACAATTAGGTATTAATGTTTTCTTTGAACGGTGACTAAAAAAATTGAAATAAAAATTTATAGCTAATTTATTTGATATAATAAAAAATTGTATATACTACGAAAATTGTAAAATAAACTTTTAAAATATAAATTAAATTTAAAATAAATTTTAAATTAAAATAAGAAATTAATATAAAAATTTATAATTCAAATTAAAATATAATAAAAAATTAATTTATAAGTATTAAATTTAATTACAATTTTTTATTTATTATTTTGATAACATAATTATAATTTACTAAAAGAAATAATTAATTACATTAAAATATAATTGATTATATTTTTTGAGATAATTGATTATAAATAAATATAATAAAATATTTATAATATAGTTGATTATATATTCATAATCAATTAGTTTGTCAATATTTTACTATATTACGATATAATTATTATGATTTTAGGTATAATGAATTTTATGTTTTATTTATAATCAATTTTATTATTTATTTTTATGCAAATATTACTTTAAATGTGAAAAAAGAAAAAGTTATACATAATGTTTTTTTCTTTTTGTATTTTTAATACTTTATGGTCTTGTTTCCTAATTTTTTTCAATCACAATTTTTTTTTTCGTATTTTTTTAGCTAGCAAAGAAACAGGTTTTATAGGTATAATATCATTTAAGTTTTCACATAAGTAATTTTGAAAAGACTTTTAAGCTAACTAAATGGTAAATTAATTATTTTGTGATTGTTATAAATTAGTAAGAGAATAACCATATTGAAGAATGCTTGTGACTAAATTGTACATGACAACAAACAGGATATGGTTGTGGGCGGAACTGATACATCTTCCAACACAGTTGAGTTTGCAATGGCAGAAATAATGCACAAGCCAGAGGTTATGAAGAGAATCCAAGAAGAGTTGGAAGTTGTGGTTGGAAAAGATAACATGGTAGAAGAGTCTCACATTCATAAGTTGCCCTACTTGCAAGCTGTGATGAAAGAAACTCTTAGATTACACCCTGCACTTCCACTTCTAGTCCCACATTGCCCGAGTCAAACCACCAATGTGGGAGGCTACACCATCCCAAAGGGCTCTCGAGTCTTCGTCAATGTCTGGGCCATTCATAGAGACCCTTCCATCTGGAAGAAACCACTCGAATTCGATCCTACAAGGTTCTTAGATGGAAAATGGGATTTCAGTGGCAATGACTTCAATTATTTTCCGTTTGGATCTGGGAGAAGAATTTGTGCAGGAATAGCAATGGCTGAGAAGACTGTGATGCATCTTCTTGCCACACTCCTGCACTTATTTGACTGGCAAATACCAGAAGGAGAAAAGTTAGAGGTATCAGAGAAATTTGGAATTGTTCTAAGAAAGAAAACGCCTATGGTTGCTATTCCCACCCCACGCCTGTCCAACCCAGACTTTTATAATAAGTTAACGTCATAATCATGCACTAAGCAAAGAACATACTTGTAATAATATTTTTAAATGCTTCAATAAAATGTAATGATAAAATACTTCAACAGAAGAATTTAATAAAATGTAATGAAAAAATACTTCAACAGAAGAATTTAATACAGATTTGGTTAATGAATTGATGTAATAAAAAACTCTGTCGTCTACAAAATATTAGCCTAAACAAGGCCTTAAAGTGCATTTAGTTATACATTAGTTCTATTATTAAATACTTAATACAACCGCAATTATTTAAAAACGTTTTCATTTGTCTAACTCGTCAGAAGATGAGCAAATTACCCGTAGGTGAAGTAACTCTAAGACGAATTTTTTCAACGTGCTTGGAAAGCCAATTGATAATTTAGGTCCATAAAAAGTGGTACAACATCTCCCATTCATTGATCTGTACCTACCTTTATATAATTATATAATTAGATACAAAATTATCTATTTCTGAAACAGAAATAAGAGTAATAAATCTTTTAGCTTCTTTTCGTGGTGAAGGAAAAATAGAACTTTTCTGTTGGAGTGAGTAAAAGAGTACTTATGGAATACATCAATAACATTGCGAAATGAATTAAGTATTACAAAAATGAAACTGATTAAATGCATGAAACATTATAAGATAAGTTTGTGTTATCCCTGATAAGACAAATTGTAGGCATTATTATAGGAGCTTAACTTTGACGCTTATTATTAGAGCAAAAATTACGATATTAACTAATAAAAATTATTATTGATATAATATTTAATATAATTATTATTTGGCAATTTTATTATACACATAACATATAACTCTCTAAAATTAATTTACATTCTCATTTTAGTACGTTTGTTGTTCTTGAGTTTAGTTGTAAAGGAGGATTATTAGCTATCGTATCATTTCTGGTTATATTTTGTAGAGTTTTAGACATTTTATTGTATAATCGATATTTTTATAATAATTGATAAGACAGTATGCATTACACTCTTGTATTATAAAAATATCTTTTCTAACTTTTTCCAAATATATTCATTAAGTGAGATTTGTAAAGAAAAAAAAAAGCAAAAGGTAAAATAGTAAGTGTCATGTGTAAAAATTTGTTAGATATCAATAAATTAAGAAATAAATTTTTGATAACAATTCACTTGAAAAATAAATTTTTGATAACAATTCACTTGAAAAGTAATATAGTCATTATAAAAATAAATTTTTGTAATTGTAAAAGATAGGAAAATTATAATTGAGATCACATTTCATTGATTATCTCCATTTGGCAATTATTTTTTAATAAAATATTATATAATAATAAAAATAATAATTTATTTAAGTGTCAAATGATTATATTTTAATGTGTGTAATGTTAAAGAGAATTGATTATCTCCATTTGGCAATTATTTTTTAATAAAATATTATATAATAATAAAAATAATAATTTATTTAAGTGTCAAATGATTATATTTTAATGTGTGTAATGTTAAAGAGAATGAAAGATAAAATAATAATTATCAAGTGGATATAAAAATTTGTTAAATATCAAAATATTATGGTCCTAATCCATAATATATTTCATTTTGAAGTATAATCTGGTTATGCATATCCAATAATTGATTATCTCATTGATACACCACTTCAAAACCAACTTGTCATTTGGTTTGACTCATTTACAAATTGATCTCATATACCAACTTGCAACCTAACACCACCAAACCACCTTTATCAACACTCTTTTTGAGCTTTCACCACCACAAACCAACCAACCATCACAACTTCTCTTTACACACAATAACCATAACTCTAAGGTCACAAGAACCAACAAACCACATAACCAACCAATGTAATTTGAAGACATCTCTTAAAGCTTTTTAATGACAAATTCAAACCTTGATCAATAATGGAATGAAATCTTTGAACATGGTTTTAGGAATCTTTAGTATATGACTATGATGCACGGTTCAATAATATCTATCATGCATGTAAAAAAAATAAGCACAATTTGTCAATAATATCTATCATGCATGTAAAAAAAATAAGCACAATTTGACAATTTTATTATAACTGACATGACTTCTCTTTCTTTTCTCTTTTCTCTTCACGTTAGAGAGAGAGAGAGTACCGTATAATTTTCCTAGAATTTTTATTTATTTTTTTCATACATCTTCAAATCTAAACAATATTCCTTCTTCCAAATTCTCTTTGTATACTTTAATCACCTTAAAATAAGCACATCTTAAAAATGTTTGTCAATCTTAAATAAAAAAAATTATATTATGATAAAAACAATTATAATTTAAAAAGTATTATCAATATAATAATATTACATATGTATATATATAGAGAGAGGCGTGGTAGGGAATAATTTTATAAAGTAATTTAAAAAATATATGTTTATAAGTGGTAAATTTTTCAAACTAGTGTAATTTTTTTTTTAAATTTCCAAAATGGTGTATTTTTTATTTTATTTTCGGATATGGATAAATTGTGCAAAGATTGCACGAATATCATTGTGAATAAATCGTTCTATTATTGCACGGTTTAATTTAAGATATATGAAATCAGATAACACAATTTAGTTAAAGGAATGAAATTGTGTAATAAACGTAAGATTTTAATTAAGTAATTAATTGATTAATTGAAACCGTTAGGCTACTGAAGAGTTTAGGGTAATTAATTCTTCCACATTTCCTCTCCTATTTTTGGTTGTATTGGGTTGTGCATATAAAATTAAATTATAATTAATGCATATTGATAAAATCCTTTTGGAAATTTTGATGAAAATGAAAATGTAGTCATTGAAATTAATTAATTATCATTTAAGTAATTAAAATAAATGTAAAATTAATTTAAATGGAAGAATATGAAGAAAAGTTACTTGTTTTAATTTGAATGGTTTATATATAGAAAAAATTTAAATTATTTGAATTGATTAGTTTTTAAAGTTTATTTACATTTTTTTCCTTCTTAAAAGTACTTACTTGAACTCTATTTTTTCTTTTATAAACATTCTGAAACTTATTTATATTTTTTTCTTTTTTAAAACTATTTATGCTTTTTTTTCTTTTATAAAAATAACTATTGTTGTAATTTTATAAAAATTCTCAAACTACTTCTGCTTTTTCCTTTTCTTTTATAAACATTCCCAAACTTAAATGATTTAAATTTTCTCTATATATAAACCATTCAAATTAAAATGGGTAACTTTTCTTCATATTCTTTCATTCAAATTAATTTCACATTTATTTTAATTACTTAAATGATAATTAATTAATTTCAATGACTACATTTTCATTTTCATCAAAATTTCCAAAAGGGTTTTATCAATATGAATTAATTATAATTTAATTTTATATGCACAACCCAATACAACAACATGAAAAATAAGAGAGAAAAGTTAGGAGAATTAATTACTCTAAACTCTTGCAGCAGCCTAACCATTTCAATTAATCAATTAATTACTTAATTAAAATTGTATCTTTATTCCACAATTTCATTCCTTTAACTAAATTGTGTCTTCTCCATTTCATATATCTTAAATTAAATCGTGCAATAATAGAACGATTTATTCACAATGACATAGTACAATCTCTGTACAATTTACATATCAGGAAATAAAATAAAAAAATACACCATTTTAAGAATTTAAAAAAAAATTACACTAATTTGGAAAATTTGCCTTCACAAGTATTGTATATACCTATATGCAAAATTGGTATATTTCATGAAATATGATATTGAATTAAAATTTGGGTAAAATATTATACATGCAAAAAATAACCTTTTAAGATTATTGTTAAAGAAAAGTTCCATACTATAGTATGATGATATATGGGTAACATATAAATGATTACGACAATATATATATATATATATATATATATATATTACTATAGAAATTATAAATATTAAAAGAGAAAATACACATAACTTATGTATTTAAGAGTTATACGTTTCATGATTAAGTTCTTATCAAAAAATCTTAAAATAACAAATAATAACAATAATAATCCGTATATATAATTTATATCGTTGTAATTAACAAAGTCAACTTATTTATGTTATGAGTTACTATAAATCTTAAGAATTTCTTAATCAAATTCCGTGGAACCAAAGATTACGATTCCTCGTTCGTCCGAAAGTTGAGCTACAACTCCACAATACCTATATGTCATCATTAAATAGATGAAACTGAGCTCAAAATCGGTCTACAAGTACTAGAACTCTCGTATGTTAGTGATAAAGAGGAAGCTGAGATGCTTCCACCACAGCTATTTAGTTTGTCTATGTCTCTCTTTCACTCTAGACTCTCAACCCCTTGGAGCACCGTTCTTACTTTTCTTTGTGCGGACGTTGAATATATATATAGAAATATTAGTTCACACAATTTAGCTTGAAAGAGTAACTTTCTCAATTAATCAAGTTCCTAAAATCACTTTAGCAAAAACCATCTGTATAATGTTTACGATAACTTGAAACATTCGCCAGTCTTTCCTTAGTCACCAAAGTTCAACTTTTCCTCCAGTGAACACGAACCATATGCAAGGGAGCTAGGTGACACATCCTACCTATTAAGTTCTTATATGTAGATTTTTATTGTATTTTTATTAATAAAATTAGTTAAAACTTATTTGTTAATTTAAAAAAAATCCATATAATTTCATGGCTTTAAATGAATATTAGGTGATAAAAGAAGATGATTTATGCGGTCATGTGTGGCCTAGCTACTTCTATTGCCCATCACTGCTACAATATGTGCCGTCATGGCAAGGTAAGTAGAACTCGTATTTGTCTTTTTCTCGGAGATTTTGTTGTGATGCTAATCATATCCACCAGTACTTCCTTTTTATTAATTCACGTGGTTTTAATCTTTGCAAATGATTGAAAGAGAAAGGGTAGTGGAACTTCTGATTTCTCCAAACATATCCTCTCTCAGATTTCAACGCAAGAATAGCACCATGTTTACCCTCTCAACCTTGGTTCTGCTTTTCTGTGTCCTTTTCGCAGTTATTTGGTACGCATGGCTCTACTTCATCAAACCCAACAATCAGAGGCTTCCACCTGGGCCAACGGGCCTTCCTTTCTTCGGGAACCTTCTATCTCTTGAGCCCGAGCTCCACACTTACTTCGCCGCCTTGGCCCAGACCCACGGCCCAATTTACAAGCTCCGACTCGGGAGCAAGCTCGCCATCGTCATAACTTCACCGGCCGTCGCTCGCGAGGTCCTCAGAGACCACGACACTGTTTTCGCCAACCGCGACGTCCCCGCCGCCGCCAGGATTGCCACGTACGGCGGTTTTGACATAGCGTGGAACCCCTACGGAGCCGAATGGCGGATGCTGAGGAAAGTGTGCACTCTGAAGATGCTGAGCAACACCACCCTGGACTCCGTGTACGACCTGCGGCGCAACGAGGTGCGTAAAACGGTGTCGTATTTGTACGGGCGAGCGGGGAGTGCGGTGAACGTGGGGGAGCAGGTGTTTCTGACGGTGATGAATGTGATAACCAGTATGATGTGGGGCACGGCGGTGGAAGGGGCGGAGAGGGAGAGTTTGGGGGCGGAGTTCCGGGAGTTGGTGGCGGAGACGACGCAGCTTCTGGGGAAGCCCAATGTCTCGGACTTTTTTCCGGGGTTGGCGCGGTTGGATTTGCAAGGTGTGGAGAAAGAGATGCACGTTCTGGCGTCACGATTCGATGGGATATTTGAAAGGATGATTGGTGAACGAGTGAAGGTGGATGAAGAAGAAAAAGATGGGAAAAGGAAAGAAAGAAAGGATTTTCTGCAGTTTTTGTTGGATCTTAAGGATTCCGAAGGCGCTGATTCGAAGACGCCATTCACCGGCGTCCACGTCAAGGCCCTACTCATGGTACCTTTCCGACACAAACTTTGCTTTCCCATTCTAGTAGTTCCTCAATTTTCTACTCTCATTTTTTTCAAAATTTTCAACTGCAACAGACATACGTAATTGAAAAACGTACCCACTCTATGTCTCTATCTATTAATTACTAATTTTAGCCTAATATATAGTCCATTTTTTAATTTACAAAATCTAATTAATTAGGTATTATGTAAAATTTGATTTAACTGATGTCTGATAATGAAGAAAGAAATAAAGGAACGAAGGAGGGAAAAAATAGGTTGAAAATAATTAAGAAAAAAATAAAATAAAGATTATTTTATTAAAGAAAAATAGGATAAAAAATACTTTCTATGTAATTAACTTTTTTATTAGTAATTTTATTTGGTATTAATTACAATATTTTATTATTCCAGACTATACTGAAGGGAGTTAGGTTTCTGGATCCATCACTGTAGGCCTAGTCCAATTGAATTAACCTAACTTTTTCAATGCATTAAATGTATAATAGGTTTCAAATTTATTAATACTCCACGCAATTTTAAAATTTGTACCTTAACTATATTGTTTCATTTGATACTCTTATTAGTTTTACATTAACCCTTTCTTTATTTGCGTAGTAAGGAAGTGGAGAAGATACAAATGAGAGAAAACAAAATATAAATGCTAAAATTTACCATTATTTGAGAGGAGGAAATGAAAACCGTAAATTAATTGGACAATATCCTTATTCAAAACCTAACAAAATCTTGTACACTGCATGCAACTACGTCTTATTAAGGTTGGAAAAACGGATCAGATTGAATAACTTCATGATTAATACTGTGCAAATGTTTGATGAACGCAAACAGGATATGGTTATAGGGGGAACCGATACATCTTCAAACACCATAGAGTTTGCAATGGCAGAAGTAATGCATAATCCAGAGATAATGAAGAGAGTCCAAGAGGAGTTGGAAGTTGTGGTTGGAAAAGATAACGTGGTAGAAGAGTCTCACATTCATGAGTTGCCTTACTTGCATGCTGTGATGAAAGAAACTCTTCGATTGCATACTGCACTTCCACTTCTAGTCCCACATTGCCCTAGTCAAACCACCAATGTGGGAGGCTACACCATCCCAAAGGGCTCTCGAGTCTTCATCAATGTCTGGGCCATTCATAGAGACCCTTCCATCTGGGAGAAACCACTTGAATTTGATCCTACAAGGTTCTTAGATGCAAATTGGGATTTCAGTGGCAATGACTTCAATTATTTCCCCTTTGGATCTGGAAGAAGAATTTGTGCAGGAATAGCAATGGCTGAGAGAACAGTTCTATATTTTGTGGCAACACTTTTACACTTATTTGATTGGACAATACCCCAAGGAGAAATGTTGGATACATCAGAAAAATTTGGTATTGTTCTGAAAAAGAAAACACCTCTTGTTGCCATCCCCACCCCGCGGTTATCCCACCCAGAGCTTTACAATTGAATGTAATATTTATGTATTCAACACTCAATAATCCCTTATTACCAATGTCACATATTTCTACTTCTTTCTTACTTACTCCAGATATTTGACTCAAGTTTAGTAATTGTGTATTATCTGTTTCTCCATCTCAATGTTTTTATGCTAGAAGATTTTGCTAGTGTTACTTGAGTAGGTTGGAAGTACGCTATCTAACATTCCCAAAATACAACTACTATAATTACAAACTTCTCCGGTTCATTTGCTTTCATATCGTGCAATTAAAAAATTAAACATAAACACAAAATGTAAACTAATGTTTAAATTAAATATATAATATATAATCAATGAATGAATAATTTCAACAACTATATGTATTAATACTCACGTCAAATAAATAACAATGGAATTAATTACTTTCAGAAAAATAACATTATGTTTTGACTTATAAAATATGTCCTATGTAGTGTAGAAATGACAATCTTCATTTACAAGGTGATTTTGACAATTTTAATAGAATAATAGTAATTGTCAGCTTCAATTTAGGATACAAAATCTCTATTTACTCTTCATCATATAATATGTTTGTTTATTTTGACTCAGTGCATCATTTAAGTTTGAATATTTTATAAGTCTTCTAGTTTAATACTTACATCACGTTTCAAACATTTCAATAGTAATTAATAACTAATATTGGTATATGTACAATAATTATTATAATAATATTATTGAAGTAATTACTTACATTTACAAATAAATAAGTATATTATGAATGACATACAACATATTATTAATCAGATTTAGTAAGTCACAACATTAATCTCTAATATACTTCACATTATTCATCAAATAACATCTTTAAATATTTTTGTTTAGTTATATATACATACACATAACACTTTGCAACTCCAAAATACATTAATTATATAATAAAATTTACCTTACAGTTGTGTATTTCACTTAATTACCAAAACTCTTGTTCAACGAGCTATGCTTGACTTAAGCGATAGATCCTCACTCCCTGAAATTCATCCCTAAAAGAAGATAATGATTTCACCTTGATTTTCATTTGAATGAAAATCACCCAAAAGAAAGAGTTTTGCCTCAAAATTAACTCTGCTTACATTCAAAATAGGCAAATTTTGGTACATTGATTCAACTTCTATTCAATTTTACTAAATTGTTTTCTCTAGCAAGTTTACAACATCAAAATACAACTAGTTCAAATATACATTTGGTCAAGGTCCAATTTAAAAGTGATCACTTGAAACCTCTTATGCCTAAGAGCTTGCTTGGTACTTCTTTGACTCATAATAACATTATCTTTCACTTAAGATTTAATGACTACTATCAACTCTTCTTAGTTAATCGTTTCTTTCCTTCCGGGTCAAAGAAATCCTAGAATAAAAAAATCTTAAATTGTTCCTTAGAACTCTAATAACTTAAAAAACACTCAAAACATTAAAATAAAGTGTTAGTCTGGATGGAATATCATCTCTTTATTTCATAAAACTTATGAAAATCTAAAACATCTATAGAATCCTAAAAAGGATTAAGAAATTATTCATAAAGCATAAACTTATTTTACCACGAATTATGATTGGTTAGAAATAATTTCTATCCTTTCATCATTTCATTAGTATTTTTTTATTGCAAAATGATAAGAATCAACTTCAAAATTAAAAAGAAAAATTAGAAAATTGGATGAATGATAAATTTTACAAATAAATAACTAAATCGTTAAATTTTTATTTTATATACAAGATAATTTATAGTTTTAACTTTTTATTCTTTTCTAAAAACAACCATCTTATATTAAACCAAAATCGATTACAATATTTATTATGATGCCACACGATAAAATGTTGAAAAAATAATTATAATGTAAATGGTTGTCAACTTATTTCAGTTGTCAAATTTCATTATTTTTAACCTAGAGATGTAAGTTATTAGGGATGTAAGCTAATTAAACAGTGTATATTACAAGCTTTTCTTTTGAAATTTAAGGTTTGGTTGGAAAGTTTTGAAAAATAGGCTTCCTTTTAAGAACTTAGAAAGAGGATATATGCTCAAACTTACTAGATAATGTAGTTTACGTGTCTTGGTTAACTAGAGACTGCTAACATATATTTTTGGAATGATTTATTTAGGTGGTATTTGACAATTGGTGTTGATAACTTTATGCAGTTGAGAGGTCATTTTTACATGGCATACAATTTTGTTTGCGGGTACTTGAAATACTATATGGAAAAGTCAAAATAATGACATATGTTCTATCATGGGAATGGGTGCCTTTAACCATTCCTTATCTTGTTGGATGAAGGATCCATAGACTTAACGTGATTACATTTGGGTATAGAAATTGGTTTTGGTTACATTCTTCATTTTAGATAATGTTTGGTAGGCCCAAATTTGTAATATTTCCGTTTGTAATCACCAATGGGTAGTGAGTGGATTTGGAAGGGATCGATCATATTAAGACTATTGATTTTACTGTCCATTCTATTTATTCTATTAGGATATTTTAATAGAAAAAACATTAATATTTTTTATTCTATTAGGATACATATCAATTAAATATAAAATTACATTAAAATATTTTTAAATTTAATTATTTATAATATTAGATTATCCTGATATGAATCCACTCACAGTATTCCTTTATCTGGAAATCGAGGATCCTCTTAATTTGGATCTACATTGACTGTGTTACCATGGTTCCACATGAAGTAGTGGGAGAAAACCATGAAATATGGATAAGGATAACATAATGTGGTTATTGGAGCAACTGGCACATCGCCCAACAAAATTGAATTTGCTATATGGTAATTGGAGCAACAAGCACATCCTCCAACAAGATTAAATTTGCTATATCAGAAATGATGCAAGAGACAGGTCAAGAAAGTTAAGAGGAGTTGAAAGTTGTAGTTGGGAAAGATATACAAAAATTCATATGCATAAGTTCTCCTACTTTTTTTTTATAATTACAGGGCTAGCCCAATTAAGTCCTCCCAGTTTGACTAGCCCAATAGGGTCCAATTACTGCCTTGGTCCCACATTCACTCATCGCCAAACTCTCAACACCTCATCATCCAACCTTTCTGGATAAGCCTCTCTGACAAACAAATTACGAGGTTCTATTTGACTTTTTCTCATAAATATTTACGGGAGAATGAGAAATCAATGAATAAGAAATAAATATTTCATCTATAAATTAAATTAATTATTTATAATTAATTTATAATTCTATTATATTAAATTTTATAAAAATTGATTTTAATTTGAATATAAATTCATTATAATTTATACATTATTTCTTTCTCTTATACACAATTGTATTAAAAATAAACATTGATATTTTTAAGTTTTTTTTTCTAATGCTTAAGTGATAAGAGTCTTGTAGAAGAGATAATTATTATGGCACTTATGTTTTAAAATTTAATCCTTAATTTTGATTAAAGAGTGTTATTATTTTTATTATTCAAGCGATCAACAACAATTACTTGAGTAATAAGAGTTTTATAAAATAAAAGATCGTTAGTGATATTTTTTCTTTTAAATATAATCCTTAGTTTGACCAAAGAGAGTTATTACTTAAAGCAATATATTTTACACTTGAGTCGATAATCTCTTTAAGCATTACTCAAATAACAATTCGATGCTCAAACAAGATATATATAAAACCTATTTGAAAAAAACCAAAACAAAATTTCAAATCAATTTTTATACTGAATATTTTACCGAGTTCAAAAATAATTTTTGAGCTAAATGAGTGCATACTTTCTCTAACTGTTACATTAATTTCTACTTTTTAACCTATTACCAATTTCAAAACCAATGTAAGCACGAAAATGAATAAATGCAATCTAAATATCTCAACCATAATCCAACAATTTCAACAAAAATTACTCCGATATTATCAAACTATAATAAATCAATTATAATTTAGGGTAGATTATCTTACTTGAAAATTGCTTATATTCTAAGCAATAGCTATAACAAGAGTGCAAATTACACCAAAAACTTTATAACATGGTGAAAATTATTAAAACAATCAAACCTTAAATCAAAAGATGAAACCTAGGAGAATATGTTTATAAACTAACAAAGCAAAGATAAGGAGTGATTAAAATAAAAAAATAACTTACTTTATAATTTATTAATGTATCTATAATAGGATTTTTAAAAAGATGAAAAACAAAGTCAAAAATTTAGAAAGAAGGTGAAACAGTTGTAAAAAAAATGATTATTCACTAAGAAAAAGATGTCGAAGAAGAAAAAGAAAGAAAAAAATAGAAGAGAGAAGAAAAGAAAAAAATGGACAAGAATAAGTCTTATCATATACAAGTAATTTTTTTTATATATTACTGTATAAATTAATTTTAAAATAAATATTTTTCCTAAAAGTCCTTTTTAAAAAAGGTACATAAGTAAATTTGTTGAAATATGTATTATAGTCATCATTAATATTCCTCTCATGATTCTTAGCTACCAATCTAGTGAAAAATGTTGCCAACTAGCGTCTTTCTTCACAGTTCGTTCATAACAATACCAAAATTCATAATCAATTTTACATTTAAGTGCATATTAAGAATTAGTTTATATTTAACTTATTTTTACAAAATCAACTTAAATAAAATGAGATTTATACTATATATATATATATATATATATATATATATTATGTAACATTATTTTTATGTGTGAACAAGATAAAAGAATGAAAAATAAGTGAAATATATTTTATAATATTTAACATCACCAGTCTAAAATTCACCATACATTTCTTAATGTTTTACTTCAATTAGAAAATATAATAAAAGAAAATAAGAGAGACAATAAAAAAAGATAAGATTAAAATAGTAGAGTAAAAGGTATGTTATATGTAATTTTTCATAAACAGATTTAAAAGGAAAAAGTGGCGAAAAACCATCTTTATATTTTGGTAGACAACGTAAAAGAAAAGAAAAATTTGCTTACCCTTTCATACCAATTTAGGGGAAAAAAAGTTTTATCTTCAGGATATAAAAGAAATGGTTTTAGACTTCTCTCTTCAAACACGATGAAAATTAGAATTTTTTTTTTCTTACATTGTTTTCTTTCAATTTCATTCATCTCTATCCTTGTTTCTTTAACTTCTTTTAACAAATGAGTAAGCGAGTTGGATGAAGAGGACCTAATAATATTTTTATTTTCAAAGAGATTGTAACGATTATCTAAAAAGTTAATTCCTTTGAATTTTTTCTTAATTAAACATGTGATATTTTTAATTATTCTACCAATACCAGTTTCTCCAGTTATACCTTGAAGCTCTAACCTTAAAGTGAGTATAGGCAGCAGAAGCAGACAAAGACTTTGACGAGGCCAAAGTCTACACCAACAAAGCTGATGCAGGCATCTTCATCATACATCATTCTGCTGAGTAATTCTCACTAAAGAAATTTGGATACGTTGTTTCTGACATTACAGTTTAAAAACCATCAATAATATGTACTCCATCTAACTGAAATTACAAAACAAGATACCTACTTTACCTTCTCTTTGGAAACCTTGCTTCCTTGCTAAGTCTTCAACCTTTTCTTTAACTAAATAAACACTAATGATTAGATTATTCATCACATTTTTTTTATGTCTTCATTTTACTGCTATACTTTTACAAAAGAAACATTAATAATATATTTAAATTTTATTGAAAAGAAAAAAAATATTTATTTAACTATAAGAGTATGTTTGGTTGAAACAATTTGAGAGGATTTATTCTTGAAGAATATGGATTTGAGTTGATGAAGGCTATTTGGTTGACCTAATTTGGGAGGCTGGATAAGGAGAGATTTACAGGATGAGATCTTGTTCATGTGAAGAGATTTAAAAGGATGTGAAGGAATGAAATTTGAAATTACGAAATAGTTCTTGTAAATGATATAAAAGTTACGAAATATCCTTATAAGTGAGTGATGATTTTGAAATAGAATAAATACTAGAAAGTATTTTGAAGTATTAGTACATAACTAAAATAAAAGGTATTTAATAAAAAAATATAAAATATTATTTATATTTTTCTAATCATTGTTTTAAAAACAATTAATTACAAAATAATTAAAAGTAAACAAATATCAAATATAACACTTAATAGTAATCATATATATGTTAATAAGAGTATTTAATTTTGAATAATTACTTTTAATTAAATGTTATCTATTAATATTTTTTATTTCAAATTTAAGTATATCTTTCATTTGTTTTAGTCAATTTAAGGAGATTGTTTATATATTTTTTATTATAACTTATTAATATTTTTATATAAATAAAATAAGAATTCAAAAAAATTGTATTTAATCTCTTAAAAATATAGTAAAAAACATTTAAATTTTTAAGTAAGAGAATTAATAAAAAGGTAAATTTAAAAAACATTTACAATTATTATTAATATGTACCACTATCCAAAAAATACAAATTGCAAACTATTTTTATTTAGACTAATAATTTAAAAGTTTCAATTTAAATAAAATGTAAGAATAATTTATACTTACAAAAACAACATAAACTTTCAATAAAAAAAGTAGTTTAGATTGTATGAAATTTTTTTTTATGGATTTCAGTTAATTATGATTTAAACTAAATTGTATATTATAATAGAATAATAAATTTGTGATTGTATTGTATTATTTAGGATTTATGTTTAATTTTAAATAAGTTATAAGATATGTTTTAAATAATTTTAAATAATTTTAGTAATGTTTTTTTATATTAAAATCAATTTAATCCAATTCATTTTAATTTTTTACCATCTTATTTCACAAGGGTTAATTGGTAATTTCAGAAATATATCAGTTAAAAAGTAAAAATAATTCTATAACATCTATCGAACCATTCCCAAACTTTTATAACTAATCCCCTCAAATCCCTTCACCATCCATCCATTAATTCAAACAATTCTTTCATCCACACAGAATCCACTCAAATCCCTTCAAAACTATCTCCTCATATCTACTCCTCCAATCAAACAACAATAATCCACAGTAAACCTTTTCAGAAGTAAAAAATATCCTTACTTAATTTACACTTATAATCAATTAAGAAAGCAATAATAATCCACATTAATTTTTTTAATAGGTAATCCATTAATCTACAATGATAATCTGATTATCAATAAATTTTTTATTACATAATCTATTAACTTGCATTGATAATCGATTATCAGTATATTTTTTTTATTCATAATTGATTACAATGCACTGATAATCCATTATCAGTGTATTTTCACATGTATTAACAGTGTATTTTCACATGTATTGGTTTATAGTTGAAATGGTGAGATGTCTCTTGATATTATAAAGGAGACAAGGTTTGATTCTATGCAACTTTACTCTCTTTTTTTTCACTTGTATTTTAATAAATTAAATATAATTAATTATATAATATAATAATTTTAGCAATAATAATTTCATTTTTATTTTAAGGTAATTGTTAATATTATAATTATATCAACTAAAAAATAATTCATCAATTACATCAACAAATTAATTATTTTTAATTATAAGGACAATTTTGTAATCTTACAAATTTATCAATTAAAAAAATTAAAATATTAATCACACACCTGGGACCTCACTTACAAATTTTTATAAACTTTCTATTCAAATCTCACTATCTTTTTCTTAATTCAGACAATCCAATTTTTGACACACTTTCATTTCGAATAAACACATATCCAGTCCCTCAAATCCACTCCGAAATCCAAACAAAACTTAAAAGAGGGAGAAGTTTTAACCAACTATTAAAAGAGAAAGAGAAATATTAATAACAATAGCAAGTTTAGAAAAATATAAATTTAAGATATATTAGTAAATTAATTGCTTTTGTTTTTTTATTTTGGAAGGAAATTAAGGAGTTTTCTTAATCCTAATGAATTAGGTAATTAGATCTTATAAAAATTAGATCTTATGGGAATGGAAGAGAAAATGCATATTTATTGTTTCCTTTGGTTAAATTATTCCTAACTTTTTTTTATAAAGTTATATATAACCTGTTTTTTTTTTGTACTGAATAAATTGGGGTAGTATTCTTTCAAAATTCAAGAGAAAGTAGGAATAGGTTAAATTTGTATTTGTTTTAATTTAACATGAATTTTAGAAATTATAATCTATAAATTTCTGCACACATTACTCTCTCATAGTATCTTGTTAATTCATTTATTAAAAAAGTATTCAAGTTGATTTCTTTTTCTTTTTCATATATATATATATATATATATATATATATATATAT